>Ga0208770_1000248_pt1 | contig 39391 bp, 46 predicted proteins | sample AntAceMetag02UK9_FD_184771 | JGI IMG/M metagenome (GOLD analysis project Ga0208770, IMG submission 184771) | Saline lake microbial communities from Ace Lake, Antarctica - Antarctic Ace Lake Metagenome 02UK9 (SPAdes) (version 2) | ecosystem: Environmental > Aquatic > Non-marine Saline and... | reverse complement strand
TTTTTCACAATCTAGACTGCTCTCTTCATCTTGTAGAAAAAGAAATGAATTTTAATCATTACGCGGTTATAGACTTCGCTTCCATTTTAAAAAAAGAAAACTATTCAAAACAAGTGTTGGACTTTAAGATTAGATCTAATCAGTATCTAACAACAGTTCTTAAAGAACGGTTTAACTCCCAAACAATTATTCAAAACAAAGATGATTTGCAAATAATAACAAAAGAGAAAAACATTAAAAATATAATATTACCCTATCTCACCACAGGGTATGAAAATGACTTTATAACTGAAATAAAAAAAGAGGTTAAGATTTTCTATCTTGCCAGAGATTACGATAAGCTTTGTTGGCAGTTTTCAACTAAAGGTTTTTTTAAATTTAAAGAACAAATACCCAGAATTTTAACAAAATTTTTATAATAAAAATATTTCTTTACTAAATCATGAATAATCAGCTGGCACCTTGCAACAGAATACCCATACACGCTCTTCTAGCTTACTTAATTTATTGAATTTTTCTAACTTGAAACTTTTCAAAATCAACTGCAGAAGTATTATTGGGTTGATATTCGCTTCCTGGTCTATAAATACCATATTTTATATGAGGTCGACCACACGGATGAGAAACAAAATTAATGTTTTTAAAAATTAGACCCTCGTTTAAAAAAACATTTATTTTTTTCTTTTTCATATCATAAATAATCTTAAAGTTAGTCCATTTTTTTAAAAGCTCTTCTATTCTTACATCTGAAATATATATTGAATTATTTTTTAAATTTCTTTTTGCATCTAGTCTCAACAAGTCAGAAGAAAATTTTAACATAGTTATAGGGCCGGTACGGCAATTTGGAACAGTTTGATGTATTTGAAAAAAAGCTTCTCTATTTCCTCTGAAACCCTCTACAAATCTAACTTTAAATTTAATTTCGTATATTCCGTTTATATCTAAAAAACCATTTTGTTTTAGCTCTGATCTTTCCCAGTATGGTGCGCTGTGTCTAGCCGTTCTGTCAGATGTACATCCACCTTTTTGAAAATTCTTTAACTGAAATCTAGTATATCTATTGCTGTCATTTTTAATAATTTTTACTGAATCTTTTGGCACTAAACAATTTGAGTAAAAACTAATATTCAAATATTTATCATTTGTATAAGTGCTTGTAGTTTGACATCCAAGCAAAACGGATAATACAATTACAATAAATAGACTTTTCATTCGTTGACAGTAGCTTACCTATTTCCTGTTAAAAAAACTAGTAACTGTCTTGTTGGCTACTTTTTGCAGAAATAATTTGTCCTTTGAGCTTATTTTTCCAAAATAATCATAGGCATTTCCTACAGAAGATACTCCATAGATGCTTTCAAAAACTGTTGCTGCAGCCAAATAAGTTCCTAGTAAATCTGGATGAAGGCCATCATAATATTTATGAAGTTTTATTTTTGGATTTTGTCTATACGCCTCTTCAAATGCCAAAGCGACTGGTATGACTAATGCATTTATTTTATTTCCTGACATTACATAAAAATCATCATTCTTTTTTACCATTTTAGGATCTGCTTTTTTATGGGGAGAAACATAAGCATGCATCATGTAGATCACTGGTAATGATCCTGCTTCTCTAATTTTTTGTGAAAAGTCTTTAACTGTTTTTAGGTGACGCTTTTTTTTATCTTCCGTTAAGCTTGTGGAACCATTATCCTGCATGATTATATAGTGATATGGATTCTTAAGACCTAATTGACCTGGCGTTAAATAACTGCTCATGTTGTGGTGATCTAAATAGGCACCACTTATCATTGCAGCTTTATATTTGTATTTTTTTTTATTTTCTTTGTCGATTTTTATAACCATTCTTCTCACGTGATTGTGAAGACTATCGTTATAATACAAGTGACTATTTCCTACAAAAAGCAATTGAGTTGCTTTTCCAAGGTTATTCGCTGGCTTCACAATTGGAGCTGCCGCTCCGGAGTAACTTGCGCTAAATAAAATTATTAAAAACAGAAATTGACTGATGGTTTTTTTTACAATTAGCATAAGCTTCCTTTTTTTTATTTAAATAAAAAAAAGTTAACTTGAAATAAAAATTAATTCAAATAAAAAGATTCGAAAGACAATATTAATCCCCAAATATAAAAATCTAAATTTAAAATTTTCTGTAGCAATTATCAATTAAGTATTTTACAGTTTTCACCTTCCAAACTTTTACTGTCTCTATCTTTAGCTGGATTACCTCTTTTTTTTAGCAAATAAATAAAAAAATTTTCTAAATTTACTGATGTTACAATTTAAGCCAAGTCCTATATTTTTTTATCAATAATTCCTTCTGAGCTATACGATTCCCAAAAACCTTCTTTCTTTCCGTTTTTGAAATTACCTTTGGATTTTAATTGTCCACTTCTGTAATACTTAACTCTAAAGCCTTCTTTCTTTCCATTCTTGAAGTTACCTTTAGATTTTAACTGTTTATTATTGTAGTGCTTTACCCAAGGACCTTCTTTTTTACCATTTTTAAATTCCCCTTTGGATTTTAGTTCTCCATTACTGTGGTAGTTAACCCAAAAACCCTCCCTCTTACCATTTTTTATTAAACCTTGCTCTATACTCCTAACCTCTCCAGAAAATATAACTTCAGTAAATTTTTTATAATAAATTTTATCTCTGTAAATTAAGTCATCCAAAGTCTTGCTCCAAACAGCAGATGAAGTTAGGCAAAAAATAATTGTAAAAAATGTGATAAGTGTTTTTCTCATAGTCGCATTATAATCAAAATAATTACCGAAATCAAACGTAAGATTGATATTTTGCTCTGGATACTATTGTAATTTGTAGATTGGATTTTTAGTCCAGGTTTGCCCTGGCAACTTGGGGCATATTTTTTTCTTTATTGAAAAAATAGCTAAAAATTTTTATATTTACTTATTCCAATCAATTCTAAACATAGCTTCGTTACGACGAAAAGGCGGAGGAACAAAAGGAGCATTGTAAGTTGCTTTAATGGCAAATCCTTTCACTGAAACTTTATCTTTAGCAAGTTTTTGACGAAGAAGGTCGCTATGTTTTGTAAAATTTTTTTCAGAAGCCCGTCCAGAATATTGTATGACCGCAAAGTAACCCTCCCTTATTGTTTCAATAGTAACCTCTGAATTGCTTGGGTTGGGAACTGTTTTTTTGGTGAATTTTGAAGGAAGATAAAATTGCATAACAGTTTTATTGTTATCGCTGGTTTGTGTTACGGGAATAGTCATTTTTATTTTTTCAGAAACTTTATTGGCTCCACCAATATAGTTAAAAAGCTTTCTAAAAGCTCCACTCTCTTCGTCCATAACGGTCTGAATGATTAAACGATCCTGGTATAACCTTATTTCATAATCATTATGTTTATGAACAACCTCATATATCGCCTCTTCATTTGCCATGGTTGTAGAGTATGAAAAAAATAATGAAAATAAAAGAGTAAAGAAAATTATTACATTATGTTTCATAAATAGATTTTTAATTTATATAAAATATCTAACACAGAGCAATAAGACTTACTTAATAATACTCTTTCTTAGACTTATTGTCTCTCCAGGTTTGAGAATGGCCTAATGTATTCTTATTAATCGACTCAAAAGGATTAACCCATCCCATACCTCTACAGGGATCTTTTTTCGCTACATTGGAAAATGGAAAAGGTTTTGCAACGCTTACTTGATTTCGTTTCGCCAGCTCCTCTTTTCTTTGCCTGTCTCGATTCTCTAAATATTGCTGCAACTCATCTCCTGATCCTTTTTCTTTTATAGATTCTGTTACCACTGCAGAAGTTTTTGCAGTGGTAGGTTGATATTTTTTAGGTAGAGGCTGGTTCTTCAAACTATAAAGAATTTCAGGATTATGCTGTTCTAAATATTCTTTATTCTGATGAATAAAAGTTTCCTGAGCCTCTTTAATTTTTCCATTAAAGTAAGCATTATTAGGAATGGCAGATCTAAACGTAGTAGTACGATCTTTTCCAAACCAACTGCTCTTGTCTTTTTTGACAGGACTAATCTTGCTTTTATCCATACTGCTCCTCCTTATAAGATTGTAACTGTTCCCTTAATTTAAAGAACCGTTGTAATAATTTAGCTTCATAGCTACCCAGCTTAATCAAAGCGTTACCGCTATTACAGTCTCTAAGAAATGAAAGCCCAAGTAACAAGTTCTGATGACGAACCTTCTTTTCATCTTCTTTAGCGAAGTCAGGATGGGACACCGTTTGTAACTTAGTTTTATATTCATCTGCTACATAGCTTTCAATTTCATAAGCATGCATCCCACTTTGAATTTGATCACAACGTTTCAAATTCCAAGCTGTCTGAACGATCTTATTTGCCATTTGCATACTAAATAGGTCGATGGGTTTTAGCTCCTTGATCATTTGCTGATTAAACTCTTCAAAGGCTTGTTTATTTTCTCCAATGGTAACAATATTTTCTGCAAGCAAACCATGTTTCACAGAATTGCGCCTCGACCAAACTTTACCTTTTTCAGTCCTAGGACCCGTGCTTTTTTTAGCATTGTTACGATTAGCTATTATTTTTTTTAAAGAAGTAACCTTTTTCTCACTGCTCATTATTTACTACCTCCCAATTGTTTTAAATCTTCATACAGTTCCAATAACAGCTCTTGTTCTAAAGGATTCAAATGCCCTCCTTCCAAAACCGAGATCAAATAAAGAATTTGAGATTCATCATCGACTCTCCCTCCTTCTGAAAACATGGTTCGCATCTGTTGCATCACCTGCATGGGCTGCATCGATAAAGGTTTCATCGGTTGATCGATCCTACCGTTATCCATTAACGAACCAACGCTGCCACCCTTGGCATAGTTAGATCTTGAGGTAGATAAGCATCGCTTCAAAAGCTCAATGCATTCAAGGTTTATGTTAGAATAATCAGAACCATTCTGATCTGTATTGGTATTAAGTTTAGTCATAGTTTTTCCTTTTATTAGTAAACAGAACACAACTCACATAGCTGTGCTGATGTTTAAGATTATGTTTGAAATGTAAGGCCTAACTGAAAACTATGTGTTTAAAGCTGGCGCATAGTTAGGAAGAACTATGAACTTATGATTGGAGTATACCACAAACTACATTATGGGATCAAGCAAAAGGGTTAAAATAATTGCTATTTTTTAGTTACGTTAAGTTACGGTAAAAATAATATTTATTTAAATAATGAGTCTATTAAAGATATGAATTTAATTCTATAATATTTTATATGGATAATAAAAGACTACTTTTCCCAGCAGAGCAAGCGTTAAGCGGCTTAAGAGACTCAGGAATTAAAAATACAGCGTCTGCATTGTCAGAAATTATTGACAACTCAGTAGATGCGAATGCAAAAAATATATCTGTAATAGTTTTTGAAAAAAACCAAAAAACTGGCAAAAGATTTTTAGATAAAATTGATGAAGTTTGCATTGTTGATGATGGTAGTGGAATGACGCCTAAAATTCTTGAAAACTGTCTTGCTGTTGGTGGGCGAGATGATGAGGATGATAATCATGAAAATCATACTGGAAGGTATGGTTATGGCTTACCCAATTCTTCAATGAGTCAGTGTAAAAGAGTTGAGGTTTACAGCTGGCAAAACAAAAGTGACGTCCACTATACTTACTTAGATTTTGATGAAGTTTTAGAAAATAAAGAACAGTACTGTAAACCTGTTGAAAAAAAAGATTTACCTAAAAAAATTTCAGCTTGTTTAAAAAATAAAATTAGTGATTCTGGTACAGTTATTATTTGGAGTAAGTGTGATCGTTTAGATGTAGCAAGAGCTGAAACATTGTACAATCATATGAAAGATGATTTGTGTAGAACATTTAGACACCGTTTAGATGATGATGATAGCTATGGAAAAAAAGTTAATATCGCTTATCTAATTCCAGATAAAGATTTTAATAAATCTTTTGCAGCAAACGATCCTATCTATATTTTAAAACCGAATACAACTCCTGGATACGATAAAGAATCAACGAATGAAATAGTTTTTGAAGATGATATTCCAATTAATTATGAAAATGATGACAAGTCAATAAAAACACATAATGTAAAAATGATTTTTACAGTAGCTAAACCAAGTATTCAGATGCTTGGTGGAGGTTCACCACAAGGAAAACATTATGGAAAGAACGTTGGTATTTCTGTAGTTAGAAATGCAAGGGAAATAAGCTCTAAAGTATTTGGATTTTTTAATTCTTTTGATGAAAGAGCAAGATGGTGGGGATGTGAGGTAAGGTATGGTGATGCAGACATAAAAATCACTAAAAAAATTGACTCAATATTTGGACTTACAAATAATAAACAAGAGGTGACCAAATTTTACTATGAAGATACCAAAAAAGGTGAGGAGGCAGATGGAGATGATATTTATGAAGAAAGGTTAGAATCGGACTTTTCACTTCAAATGAGAACAAAAATAAGTAAAAAATTCAAAGATTTACACACTGAGCATTTTAAAATTATTACAACCAGGGGAATGGGGAAAAGAAGTACTGGCAAAGGAAATACAAGTGTTGAGTTGGTTAATAAGGTCCTAGGAGATGACAAATCTAAAACAAGATCCCTAATTGAGGGAGAAAGCAAATCTGAGGACCAAAAAAGAAAAGAGCTTATCGATATAATTAAAACTTCAGAACCTCAAATTTCACAGTCTGATTTAGAAGAACAAACAGAATTAGCTTTAAAAAGAAAAGTAGATATACAATTTGATGATTGGCCAGGTGAACAATTTTTTACTGTTAAATTAGCAGGTAGTACTGCCGTTGGTTTGATTAATAGATCACACCCCTATTACAAAGATTTCTATGACAAATTAGCGAGAAAAGATGACAGCAATGATATTAAGACGGTTGATATGTTGCTAATGGCTTTTGTAAGAATGGAAGATGAAATGTATTCCATGAGAGATGATATTGAAAAAATTAGAAATAGATGGGGCAGATATCTACAAGACTTTATGGAAGAACTAAAAAAAATGAACTAAATCTAATTTTTAGAATAGTTATCTCTATACATCGTAAATGTTCTTCTTTCATTAGGTAAGCCTAAAATATTATCTTTAATATCAACTAAAATACATTCTGCATTTCCACCAACTTTAGGACCTCTAAGACCTCTACCAATCATTTGACTATAAAGTATGGGCGACTGCGTTGGTCGGGCTATGATAACAACATCTGTGTTAGGCGCATCAAACCCATGTGTTAATACACCATAGTTAAACAAAACTTTAATCTCTCCATTCTTATAAAGATCAATATACTTTCTTCTGCTTGTTATAGTTGTATTTTTATCGATGGAAGCAGATTTTATTTGTTTTTGAGAACACATTTCATTTAAAAAACTTGCATGGTCTAACGAACAAGCAAAAACAATAATGGATTTATCCTCGCTATAATATTTAATAATTTGAGCTAATATACAGAGGTTTCTATTTTGATTTTCTCCAAGTTTATATAAAAACTTATCTGGCAAATCGAATTGAGTGTTTAAATAATTTTTTTCTTGTTCTGAAAGTTCTAAAATAATATCAGTCTTAACTTCTTCAGTTCTAACATAAGCCAGATAGCCTTGGTCTTGTAAAAACTTAACAGGATCTTCTAATTCATTGTCATCATCATCCGTTATTGTTATTAATCTATTTTCATAATATTCGGCTAACTTTTTATTTTCATCATCTTGCCATCCTCTTCCAGGAGTTGCTGTAAGACCTATTAAAAATGTTTTGTCCAAATTAGTTATATAATTTATAGCGTCTTGATATGTGGTTGCGATACTTTTGTGGGCTTCGTCCACAACTACGGCAAAAGATTTTTTTTTAATATCTAAAATTTCTCTAAATACTTCATCTCTATTACTTTTCATCATTGAATAAATTTTTTGAAAACTAGTAACAATAAAACCTCCTTCATTAGGTATTAATTCAGGATTGTGATCACCCCACAATCTAAAAAGACGAAGATTTTTATCACCTCTAATTTCCCATGTATTTTTAATAGTCTCAACTGCTTGTTCACATAATTCTTCAGAGTGTGCCAGCCAAACAATATAGGATTCTTTTTCTGCAAAAGACCTCCAATAGTCCACCAAGCCCTCAACTGATGTTCTTGTTTTGCCGGCTCCTGTTGGCATGTTAATTATCATTCTTTTTTCCCCTTCTTTAAGAAAATTAACAAATTTATCTTTAATTCTTTTTTGATGAGAAAATAAAGTAAAGCTAGGCTCGATTTTAAAAGTTGAAACTTTTCGCTCAACTTTTTGTGGCAAATAATCTTCTTCAAGATCAAATATTTCTATCAATCTTTGAATTGATTTTGTATTTCGGTTCCAACTCGTCTTAATAAGCCTTTCTCTATCAGCTATTGTAGCTGTGGCTTTTTCATTAAATTTACCCTCTTTAAGAAAATTTACATAAGCTCCATCTAGGTTGGCAAAAATATATCCTCTGATAGTTTTATTAGATAAAATTTGTGATCCATGACTACTTTTTAATAAATCTGTTATAATTTTTTCAGAAACACTAATATCAAGACAATCTTTCATTGCTTGTAATCTATCTTTTCCATAGATTTTCATAAGCGTTGGACTACCTAAGGATTTTAAAAATTCAGTTAAATTTAATTTTTTCATATAAAATTATACTAACTTTAATCTCTCAGATCTAGTTTTAGGAATGCTGTGATCCAAGTTACTTGGTTTAAAATGCTTTATATAGCTATAAAAGTTAGCTTGTAATAATTTAACATCCTGCCTGTAAGGTTTTGGGTCATCTACTAAACCATCATGAATAATCGATGATAGGCGACCAAAATAAATTTCTTTATTTTCTTCGGCTTCAAGTTTTTCAATTAACCAATTAAATATCTTAGATTGTAAAAAACTTTCTTTTAGTTCTTTTTCTAAATCTACTTTATTAATATTGGTTAAGCCAAATAGATCCAAGTCATGAATAATATTATCTTCTTTTTTTTCTGAGTTATTTAAGAGATAGTCAATGCTAGCCCATGGAAAATTATTAACCCAAAGCTTATTGAACTTTTCTTTAAAACTATCATTTACTATTTTTGGAAAACTAGGAATTTTAGGTTTTTCAATTTTAGGTAAATTTTTCTGCCATTCCTCAAGTTCTTTAATGATTTTATCATCAACTAACGCTGCAGCATCAACAAGTTGGTTAATTATTTTTAGATCTTCCTTTAATGCTTGCACTTTAATTCCTATTTCTTCATTGGCAACTGGGACTAAACTCATTCCACGACCAGTTAAATTTGGACTTCCAACAAATAATACATTCTCATCAACCAACATAACTTTAGCATGAAGATCTTGTAAAACTTTAAAGGCCCAGCCATTTGTTTTGGCCAGATGATAGCATTCTAAATCAGATGATCCTTGAGCTATGTCTCCATTGTTCCATCTAGTGACTATTGTGCATTTAATATTTTTTTCTCCTATTTTTTCTTTTAGCCATTTAACGCCTACTATTTTTACATAGGCAGATAAAATAATTACTGATTTAGTAGAGTTTTCTAAAGCGTTACCAAGTAAATTTCGAAAGGTTTCTGTATTTAACAGGCTGCTTCTTGCTGTGCTAAATGGAAAATCACTATTCATTATTTATGACAAATTAAGCAGCTAGAGCTAACATCAGTGTCGTCCATAAAGTCAGCTAGCTCCAAATCTTCTCCCTTTAGAAAAGGATTTTTTTTCAAGTTAGAAGCCACTTTCTCTTTATCTCTAATTTTTCTTTTAGCATAATCATCTTTAATTTGCTGAATTCGTTCTGGCTTTTCTAGTTCTTCTAAGGACTCCTTTCCATTCCAGGTAAATTTAGAATGTTCGGCTGTAGCAGACTTCTCAAGTGATTTTGCATATTCAAATTTTTCAGGGTGATGTTCTTTTAGATTAACCCATTCAATTTTTCTTTGAAAAAAACAAAAACTACATCCTGATCTTGATCTCCATTTATAATAATCCGGAAGACCTAAACCACTTTCGTTTAATATTTGATAAACACCTTCTCGATCAATCGCATCATCGATGAAAGGAAATTTTGCTTTGAGTAGTGGGTTGGTTGGTTTGTACCCTACTCTACCACGTTCATCGTATCGAATGCCTACATAAGTAAATACTTCTGTTCCTTCTTTTAAATCAGGTGCAATCCATTTTTCAAAAGGCTTTAATTTCATAGTGATCGTACACCACCTCGCGGTCGCGCTAGGTAAAAAATTATTATATTTTTTCATAAAGTAATCAAAAGAATTTCCTGGATTTAAATAATAAATAGGACGATCCAATCTAGTTTTTAATTTATTTAAAAAATCATAAGTTTCTTGCAACTCATATCCAGTGTCTGTAAAAAAATAATCCATCTCTAGTTCTGGGTAATGCTTATTCATATATAAAGCTAAGGCAGAGCTATCTTTACCACCCGACAAACCTAAAACATGTTTTTGTTTTTTACTCATGCTGGCTCATTTTTTTTTTTAGGATCTTTGGTATCTTTTTTTTCATTCATTAAGGTTTGTAAAACCTTTAGAGCAATTTCACCTTTTTCAGAATCGGATAATTTTTTACTAGTAAGTAATTGATTAATTTCATTCACTGAGTCTTTAATAATATTTTTTTTGGAATCTTCAGAAAAATAAAATTTAGAAGATCGTTGCGGTGTAGCTCCTTCATAGATTGCAAGATCTACAATCTTAGAATCTTTATGTTGGTTACGAAGTGTCAGTAAGCGATCTGTCATAATAAAGTGACGAACCATATCTTCTAGTTTTAATTGGGCTAAGGTAAAGTCTTGGTCCATCCATTCTTCAACGGGTTTACCAATGCTGTAACCAACAATTTGTTCTATCCACTCTTCATCATTAGTATATTTTTCTACCTTTGCAGAGAAAGGATCATTCTCTCCAATTAACAAAGCTCTTTTTCGTATCGTGGCAAAATCAATATCAAAAATATTAGGATCGGATTTAAAAACTTTAAGAATAGTTTTTTTAAATTCAGCAATTAATACTTGATGTGCATTAACAAGTTCTGTCCAAATCTTATCAAACTCATTAATTAACTGCTTAATATCTGATTTTTTAACCCCTTCAATTCCTATGGGCTTAGAGAGGCATATTTCAGGTAACCGGTTGTATAATAATTGATAAGGATTTCGGGAGCTTAATAATTCTTCTCGTAATAACACAACTCGTTTATCATCAAACATTCTTGTTTTTCTAGACCATCCTGACATTTTGTATGCCTGGACTACTAATGGCTTTAAGATATTTAAAGGAGTGGCCGTACCGCTAATAGTAAGAGTTAATTTTTTTTCAACGTACTCTTTAAAAGATTCTAGCAAGTCAATTTTGCTTCCAGCAATCTTAACGTGCATAATTTTAATATCTTCTGGAATTTGAAAAATACGATCAACTGTTTGTGGACTAAATTCTGTTAAAAAAGTATCTCCACCTTTGTCAAAATTTTCATATAAAGCGTATTGTTCTTCATTAGCTTTAAAAAAGGTAATTAAAATTAAAGGTAGAACTCCTGCTTTAATTCCAAAAGGAGGTTTTTGCAATTCTACATACAATTCTGATAATTGAACGGGCTGTTCTTTGTCTTTTAGATAATTTTTTATAAATTCAAAAGTTTTATATAATCCTTTAATGTCTTTTCCAGGTTGCTGAAACTGATAGATACCGTTTTTTATTACATGAAGTTTATTTGCCTTGAGCACACTTAAATAAATACCAAATTCAACAGGTGCACCTTCTAAACCTAGATCTTTTTCTTCTGCATGGTTTAGTACCCTTCTAACTAGAGCAATAAGACCTGCTGTAGCGCTAGAAGATAATTTTTCTCTATTTACAAGCTCATTAATAACAGAAGGACTGTCAGGATAAATTTCATCACAAACTTCTGAAGTAATTGTTGTTAAATTTTTCTGTTTATATAATTTTTTTCTATGAAACCAGTTTGCTTTTTCAAAATGGGAGATTAGTTGATTGATTAATAAGTTTTGAGCAGCAGCAATACGGGCTTGCATTTCTTTTCTTGCAACAGGGTCGCTTTCTAGGGCGGTAACAGAAGTTCTAGCCCTAGTTAAAGAGGCAAGTTCTAATGCATAATCTAAAATAACCTCTGCTTGTTCAGTAAAACCTAAAATAACAGGCTTGGTAAATGAGATACTTTGTATCTCTTTTATTTTAGAAGCAAACTCTTCTTCCGTGTCCTGCTTCTCTTTAAGTAAAAGAATAACTGCACCCGTAGATATTTCAGAGCTTGAAAGCCTAACAACATCATCCACAGTAGCTTTGACAGATTTTAAAACTAGACAATATTTTTGGAACAATCGCAAAGCTCCCGTTTGATGTAGGTGTTTTTTTGCAATAACAGGGGCCATTTCAGGGACTTGGGATAGAATAATAGAGTAATCATCCTTAATTTGACTTTTGTTTTGATCAACAATTTCATCTAGATTAATGTCGGAACCAGAGAATAAAGCAAAAGCTTTCTTAAATTTTCGAAAGATAATAATTTTCTTCTCTTCTAGTTGGGATAGATATTCATCAATTTCGTTTTTAGTATTAGGTAATGCGTCGTAGAGAATGTCTTTAGATGCAAAGATAGATAAACTTTTTCCAAACAAATCAATAAGCGCTATCGATTTTGATAACTTGACTACTTGTTTGCTATCTACAGATTCAGTTCTACGTACAGCATCTGCTGCTTCACTCCACTGATGTCCTATCGGAGAGACTAAAATGGAAGGTTCAAAGTTAGACTGAAGATAATCAAATAAATTATCAAGACCATATAGATTTCCTTTTTCAATATCTGTACTTCTTAAAAAGTGAATAAGTCCATGGGGCTCTCCAGAGTTAAGAAAGGTAAAAATACTTCTCTCATTTTGTCCAAAACGATTTCTAGAAATGGGACCTAACAAAAGGGACACCAGAGGATTTAAAGGAAAGCAATCACTCAAGGACTCCTCTAGAGATATTTCATTATTAGATATTTTTGATTTTTGTAAAGTTCTACAAATAGATTTGGTAATTCTTTTAATTTTTTTATCAGCAACTTCGGATAGTTTTTTCTTTTTCTTAATAGCTTTAGCAATAAGAAAAATGCTTTCATCAGCTCCGATTGAAAAAGGAATATCTTCAAATCGTCCTTGTATTTTTTGCCAATCTTCTTGAACATTTCTTCCTAAGCTTGAAGCATACTCTTCAAAAGGCTGGTGTAAGATACCTAAAAATAAATTATCACCCTTATTGTCTAATTTATTGTTAGAAAAATTTTCTGCAATTTCTTGAAATAAATTTAAATCTCCCCCTGTGTTAGAGGCAAATTCTAATAACCGTCCCATCTCATCAACTGTAAGAATAAGACCATAATTCTTTTTTTCTAACTCGTAGACTAAAGTGTTTAGCTTTTTAACAACATGACTAGTTTGATATTTTGTTTTAGTTTTAAGGGATGAGGGAATGGTTTTTCCAATCCAATGGTTAGCAACCGCCTCATCTATAGAATTGGCAATTAATTCATTAGCATTAACTTTGCCACCCACCATAGCAATAGAAAACCAACGTTTTTCCTCTAAAAAAAGCTTTCTAAATGAGTCTTTTTTTTGAGGCTTTGCTTTCTTTTCGGCCAGATTTTTAATTTTAGTTCCTGAATGAATAAGAGCATGCAAAAACAAAGCTAAAGAAGATTTTCCGGTTCCATAGGGTCCCGTTAAAGTAAAGCTTCCTTGGTTAGATTTCTCATAAGAAGAAGCAATCCTATTAAGGATAGTTCGACTGGTATTGTGAAAGATATAATTTTCTACAAATCCTTCATTAATATTTCCATCTAATCTCGCAGACCTTTGGAAAGCTGAATTAATTTCAATATCTTGATTCAAATCAAAGAGCTCCATTAAGCAACCTTCCTAATGTAACATTTTTTTAACAAATCTTTGTCCTGAAGGTCATTTACCTTTTGAATCTGCTTCAAACCTCCTGCTCCTTTTGCAAAACGAAAGATAGCATTTTTTTTACTTTCTAAACTTTCCAAATAAAAGTCTAAAGATTTTTCATCTAATAAAAATACCTTACCTGGAGATCCAAAATCATACATAATCTTTTCAAAGGTTAGGATTTCACTTGTTTCATTTTTTTTGTTCCAATAATCATGTAAGGCGTACTCAAACACATCTAAACTCAAAGATGATTTAGGCCCTCTTTGAAATTCAAAATAATTTTTAGAACCCTCAGATAAAATTAAATTAAGTTCTGCCAAAGGACACTCTAAAGAATCTTCTGTGATTTCACCTTTTTTAGTAGAGACGGTGTAGGTTCGAATAAAACAATCTACATCTCTCTTGATCGTATTAATGTTAGCTCCTGTCCATTTAGAAAACTTAGAAACGGATGCAATATCATTTGTAAGTTTTTCACGGTCAAAAGAAACAGAATCAAAATAATTAAAAGCGTAGTACCAAGTAGTCAGATCGGGATTAGAAACTAAAGCCCAGTGCAAAAGCCATAGAGTAGAAACATCTTCCAGGTAAGGGTCTAAACTTTTTTCTGTAGAAAAAATCTGTTTTCCAAAATCAGTTAATTCAAAATTAGAATTACAAACTTTAGTAGAAATTCCCCAGAAACGCATGGACTTAACCATATTCAAGCCCATTCCAAAATTTACAATATTGTCTAATTTGTTTTGCTCAAATTCTTTAACTTTTTTAGGGCCATTATTTTTTAAAAAAAAAGATAATTTTGTAAGCCACTGATAACGGAACGGAAAGGTATCGTGCCCTGAAAAACGGGGTCGGTATTTTGAATTTCCTAAAGGTCCTCTTAGCATAATTTTATTTAAGATTTGGTAATAACCACCAAAGCCACTATAATATAAACGATTCTGATAAATTTTGCGAAAAAATATTCATTTTTCACAATAATTTTAGAACTATGTGAATAAAACTAATGAAAGATAACAAGATTACTTACCTAGACTATCAAGCAACTACTCCCGTAGCAGGCGAAGTTTTAGATGCAATGCTTCCGTACTTTACAAAAAATTTCGGCAATCCTCATTCTACACAACACGACATAGGAGCTCATTCTGCAGCAGCGGTGGAACGAGCAAGAAAAAAAGTTGCAAAGCTAGTTAATTGCGACCCTGATGAAATCATTTTCACCTCAGGTGCAACAGAATCAAATAATTTTGCAATTAAAAGTATTGCTGAAAATTATTTTGAAGAAAAGCCTCAAATTATTACTGCTAGAACGGAACATAAGTGTGTCATTGAAAGTTGCCACTACTTAGAAAAAAAAGGATACGATGTTAAATATCTTGAAGTAAATCAAGAAGGTTTAATCGATCTAAAAGAATTAGAGCAATTATTAAAAATAAAAAAATCTCTGGTTTCTATTATGCATACAAACAATGAAATCGGAGTAGTGCAACCAACAGATCAAATTGCACTTATGTGTGATTTGCACGGATCTATTTATCACTGCGACGCTGCACAAACCTTTTCTTGGAACTCTTTAGACGTAAAAAAAAATGCTATTCATGCAGTAAGTATATCTGGCCATAAGTTTTATGCGCCTAAAGGAATTGGCGCTCTTTACATTAAAAGAGATATTAAGAATGTTTTAAAACCACTAATCGATGGTGGTGGTCAAGAACAAGGACTTAGAAGTGGAACCTTAGCTACACCTCTCGTAGTAGGCTTGGGTAAAGCTGCAGACATGACATTAAAAAATAGTATTCGTTATTACGAACATTATATGAGGCTACAACAAAATTTAATCAGCAAACTAAATTCTGAAAATATTGATTATGAAATTAATGGTTCTTTGCAATATAGATCTTTAAATAATTTAAATATTTCAATCAAAAACCTTCCTTCATCTCAATTAATTATGGGACAAAAAGAAGTAGCTATCAGTTCTGGATCAGCTTGTACCACGGGTTCTATTGAAAAATCTCATGTGTTGACTGCATTAGGTTTAGATGATGATCGGGTTGAAAATGCTTTTCGTATTAGTTTTGGAAGGGAAACTACCGAAGAAGACTTAGATCATTTAATCGCAATGATAAAAAAAATAAATACCCACTAATTTTTATTTTTTTCTTTTCTCCACAATACATAAAATAGAATAATTAGAGCTGGTTGTGCAATCACAAAGATAACGATATTGGCTAATTCGTAGCCCATGCCAGTAAATTCACCTATAACCTCCAATACCCATACACACCAATTGAAAAAATCATGAATCATAAAATTTTTTAAATTAATTTAACACTCTAGCAAATATTCTTATTTGGACAAACTGTGCCTCTAGCTGATCTTGATAGAAGACTTCTATCTCATCATCTGGATCAAAGGTTTTAAGCACCAACCGTACATACTTATCTATTTGCTCTAACGAAGTGTTATACCTAAAGTATTTTTGAAACGTTCTCATTTCTTTGACTCTTTCATTAAATGTTTCACTAGATCATAAATTATCATTGTATCTTTGGCGCAATATTCTTTTAACAAGTCACTTTGTTTCTTTTTATCTTCCTCTGAAGTTTTTGGATCTGTGCATTTAAACCAGGCCAATTGAGCTCCTATCCCACCCTCAATGTTATTTTCTTCTTCATAACTAATGCTAGTTGGAATGGCTTTTGCAATTTTTTTAATACCATATTGTCCATTCATTAATGGGTGATAATAATTTTCTTTAACTATACTTAGAGTATCCTTAACTCTTTCTATTAATTTATCAATTCTTGGGGCAAGGTCTTTGCAACTATCTTTCTCTTTTAATTTTTTCAAAACACTAGTTTCTGTGCTTGCATTGTGAGCGAAAATTACACCTTTTGTACCCACTGCTTCCAAAAGACTCTCTACAAAATTTCTTTCTATGCCTTGGTTCGAAAAATCCAAAAAAAATTCACCGTCCTTTAACTTTACTTCTTCATTGATAGAATTCCATTTGTGTACAGACCATTGAAAAGGAAGTGGATAATAGGGCTCTGTTCCCGCGACAATAGGAACCCCTTGGTTAATTGTTTCAAAATCCATAAAGTAAAATGGAAACTCAAAACTAGAAAAAATATCTTTTAATTCTGGATTAATCCAGGGCGTGTTTTCTCTGTGTGCTTGTTGAATATTTATATAGTTTGGCCTCTTCTTTAACGCCTTTAACAACTCTAATGGAATTTTTAATAAATCTTTAATGTTATTTTTTAAACAGTAATTTTTTAACTCCTTGGGAATGTTTGGTAAAATCTCCCATGAGGTAATACTACTATCAGGAACTAATGCTTTACATCTTGCTTGATAATCACAATCATAAGGTTTTTTGCAATGGTCGCCCATGTCTACGTCTGGACACGGATTTTTTTTGTCAGCCAATCCTTTGAGATTATTTATATGGTTTAAGACCTCTGGTTCTCTCAACCTAACTTCTTCAGTGACTTCTATTTCGTTAATTAAATTTTTATAATTTTTGTCTCCCTGGTAGGTAAATTTTGGGTGATTTATGTGTATTAGTTGAATTTTAGATAGATTTATTCCATTTGCTCTAACAACAAATGATTGAATTGCTATATCAGGAATGTGCTCCTCTTTTAATTTGGTAGAAGACTTGGCCTCTAATAACTCCCATGTTTCAGCGTTTCTCACTAATACATCTGTCCTTACCAAAGTGTCAGCAAATATAAATGCAGCTTCATAGATAACTTTTGTATCCTTAGAATTAATAGCATCCTTAGTATCTTTAACTGCCTTCTCAATATCAAAGATATTATTAGATAGATCAATACCAGCGCCATAATTATTTCTAACTACATCGCCAAAACGTTTTCCTAAATGAAATAAAAAACTATCTTTTTTGATGGGCTGATGAAAATCAAACCAAAGCTTTTTTTGACATTGCTGACCAGAAATAATTTTAGTCTTGGTCAAAGTATAACTTTTGTTAACCCTTGGAATGCTCTCTTCTGTTTTAACTTTTTCTCGAATTTTATATTTTGGCATTTTTTGATTTTTTGACTTGATGGAAAAAAACTTGTTCGTAGCCTCCCCTTTGGCTATTTTTGTTATTTGCTTTGGGTGTTTTTTTGAAGAAGTCTTGCCTTCTAGATTTCCATTAAACCAAATTCCTGAGTAGCTATTTCCTTCTTTATCTACTCCCACGCCTTTACCATGTGGTAAATCAGAATCTATTTCTCCTTTGTAAATAAATCCGTCCTCGTAATAAATTTCTCCTTTTTGAATCTCAGTTTTTTCTCCATGAATATTTTTACTCCAGCCAACGTAGCCTTTATAAATTATTTTTTTTATGCCTTTCATGGCTGAATAATTAATTAAAGAAGCATTCTCTATCTCGCCTTTTATTAAAATTCCATCTCTGAACGTTCCTTTAACATAGCCTAATAGTTTGTTATTTTCTGAGTCCTCCTCATTTTCGTAATACAATTCCTCGCCCTCACCATCGAGTTCTGAGTCACCTACTTTGTAAAATGCGCTGTAAGCAAATGTTCCTTTGTTTTTGCGGCCTGGAGGCATAAAATAAGTTCCTTTATAAAAATCTCCATTTATCCATTCACCTTCTCTTGAATTCAAAGGGGCTTCATGCAAATTTTTTTTTCCTTTTCTAACAGCTCCAATTTCAGTCATTTTTCCAGTCCCGTGCGGAAGATTGTCTTTATCATCACAATAACCCTGGTATTCAAAAAGAAGAGTTGTATCTGCGTCTTTATACTCCTGTTCATATTCTGCCTTTGCAAAATGAATTTTTTTTCCTTTATAAGTTTTCATTTATACACCGCTACGATCCTAGTGAGTTGTGGTTTCACTCTAGACTCTCCTACAATAATGATTTTTTCATTCTTGGTGAAATAGATTCTCCAGAAGTGTCTATTGTCTTCAAAATCTTTTACTTCTTCTATTCTCACTTCACTTATTTTATCCATTCTTTTAGATCCTTTCCATCTAAAATTGTTGCTTAATGTATGTTGTTTTTGAATTGTATTTCAGAGCAATTAAATAATTTGGCGTATGCAAGCCTAACCATATTTAAAAAGTGACAATGATCGTCTAACTTATTAAAATTGGAATTTAACCACGGAACTTGATGCTCAGGGATCTTTAGGTCATTCAAAACAAAATAATCTATTGAATTTAATAAAAGATTTTTCTTTTCTACATCAAATCTAGAAAATAATACGCTAATTAATCTAGATGTTTCCTCGGTTGTTGGGCCTTTTTTTTTGGGTTTAAACATTTTTTTTCTCCTAATTGTTAAATTAAGATAAAAAACATCGAGTGTGTGAGGGAATGATTTCTTAAGTTACTTAATCACTTCCGGCGCTACATCATGCGAGCTCTCCATCTGTACTTGAGAAAACCATAAACAAAAATGTTTGAAAAAACAAGTAAATAAAATGTAATATAACAAATGTATGGATGAATTTGATTTTTCAGAAGATGAAGTGGCTAAAGAGTTTATCTGCCCAGAATGCAATTCTAAAGAAGAGCCTGAAAAGATGTTTATTTCTAAAGGCCCACCCGCAGAATCATCTAGCAAAAAATCAGATCCTTGGGATAGTGTATTACAGCAAATGGAATGTGTTTCTTGTCATATGATTATTCCAGCACATCTAGGACAACGTTGGAATGATTTAAGTTTGGAACAAGCTCAAAAACAATGGAAAGATTTGTATAAAAAAAATAACAAAAAACAAAAATTCTAGAATTGAAAAATGATAGTTAACAGTTGGTATAATGGCTACAGTCCTAAAGAGCGAGATGAGAAATATAGAGAATTAAAGCGTCTTATTAGTATTGGAACATTAGATTCAGCTAAAGGACCTTGTGATTTGTGCTGTGATCCTGATGTTGCGGTTGAGTATCATGATGAAGATTATGGTAAGCCCTACATTTGGACTAAACCTGCTTTATTGTGTTTGTGCAGACACTGTCATCGCTACAAGCTTCATAAAAGGTTTAAGAACGTAAATTCCTGGAATATCTTTCTAGCCCATATAAGACGAGGTGGTTATGCAAGAGATTTAAAAGATACAGAAATTAAAAAAGAACTTAAAGAATTTGAAAAAGGAACAATTAAAAATCTAAAATTATTAAGAAAATACAAACATACTGTAGGTAGTGAATGGTTTGCTAATATTCGTATGGACATTGAAAGCTTGCAGGACCCATTGGCAAGACCTAGATAAAATTTAAATTTTTATAGTTTTTATAATTTTGAATTAAATAAATAATTTATCTTTAACTGATTGAGGCACTTTCTCTAATAATTCATCTATTTTCATAGTTTGTTTGAAATTTTAACCTTCATCCCAACCTTTTTAAATCTTTTGTAGCTGACTAATCTTTTTTTTTATTTGAAAAAGCTTTCATAGCTAAATATCCAACCAGGCCACCTACCGCTGCTATTGGCAATGTTCCTGCCACGGCTGTACCTAAAGCAGCTATACCAACTGAAGATCCTATCCAGCCACCTGCTGCCGCTCCACCAATTGTGCTCATTCCCTCTTTGGTTAAAGCTGCATCAACAGTTTTTCCTAACAGTTTTTTTGTCCTCATCCCAGGATACTACTCCCAAAATCACTAAAATGGAACAGGGTCAGACGCTTAAATATAAGGTGGATTAGCCAAATATCATTAAATATAAAAGATTAAGTAATTCAATTGTTTCAACCATTAATAATTGTACCAAACCTAAAATCAGGTGTCTAGGTGAGGGCAATGGAACGGTGTGGATGGGCTTGGAAATAGGTACTATTTCAAATACTTTAGCATTTTAAGTTCCTGTAAAAAATATAATTTCTATGGAAATAATCTTCTACCAAGCAAGTACGAAGATAATCTATTTGCTTTTTGTGCCGGTGGTAGTGCCCAAGAGGGTGTAAATTTATTAGGCTTAGCCCATTCAGGGGTGTAAGGATTGTATGTATTGCCTTTATTATTCAATGCTGAATTGGACTTTTTTACATTTTTAGCAGATGAATTTGCAGTTTTGACTTTGTCCAATGCTTTTGAATAAAGATATACAGTAGCAACAAATACAATAATTTTAGCTATTTTTTTTTTCTGTTTTTCCTCTTTAAATTGCCTCTCTGAAATAACTAAATTAATAATATTGCTTTTTGAGTTTTTAGTAAGAGGCCAATAGGTCTCTTCGATTAGTTTTTTTTTTGGAAATATTTTTACCCTATACCAAGGACTTTCAATTCCTCCGCTTTCATTTACTTGTTTTCCGTATTTTCTTTTATAAAAACTGCTTCCAATTAAATATTTATCATCCAGATACATATTATGTTGAGACTTAAAGTGATTTTTGAAGGTTTGTTCAAAAGTGATTCCATCTTCATCTATTTTGACGATTTTGAACTTTCTCTCAATTTCATAATAAGATTGAAATTTTTTTTGGATCTTGTGTGAAAATTTGTATCTATGTTTAACAATATCATTATCCAAGTTAAAATCTAAATAATTGTATAGGTAAGTTTGTTTACAAGAATAATTATCTTCGCAGATATCTATTTCTTTTGAGTGTAATTGATTAGAAAAAACTAAAAATATACCTAATTTGATAAGAAACCTAGCCATATATTTTCTGGTATTCTAGAAAAGCTTGGCCCCATTTTTGAAGAACCGCTTCCGTCCTTTGAAGGACCAATACTAAAATAATATTTTTTTCCTCCTTTAAAATCTAATGTAACTTTTTTGGAAAAAGCACCAAACAAAGAGTTACCTTCATTATAAACATACATCTCATGTTTTCCTGCTGATACTGCAACTTGACTTGCGGCACCTACTTGAAGTTTTGCAACAGTTTTTCCATCTATTTGGATTACGTGACGTGTTCCAATCAAATCCATGCTTTTCACTCTATAAAAGCTTAAAAGGCTTTTAGAACTATCAACTTTTGTGATTAAGTTTGTTCTGTTGGCAGTGTTTGTTGAACAGCCGTTAAAAATAATTGAAAAGAGGATTAATAATATTATTTTTTTCATCCATAAATCTTATCCTAAAAGTCACGGCATGGAAATGGAGAATTAGTTTAGAAATTCAATTGTTTCCATCATTACCAAACCTACCAATATTCAAATCAGCTATCTAGGTGACGGCAATGGAACTAATCTTTCCAATAACCCTTCTTTACTTTTTTGGGGTTGTGTCAATCTTCTGCTCCTTTTTCTTTTTTTCACTATGTTCTTTCATCTTTTTTACAAGATCTGGATTTCCTAAATGAATGTTTGATATTTCAGTAGGAAGACCTAATGCTTCCCACTCTTTGAGTGTTACTATTCTGAACGGCATATTTTCTCCTTTAGCTGTTGTTTTAATCCGCAGCAAGTAGAGTATTTTCTAAATCACGGATGTTATAAATATAACTTAGCTATCAGGATAAAACAAATGTTTAAGAATCTAAATTACTTAGATCCTTACACATCTTTCTGGCTTGGGTGATGGAGGGTTTGAGCTTGTTTAGTTCCCAGCTATTAGTAGGTAAATCAAAGTATTTGGATGCTTTAAAATTGATGCCATCAACGATGGTGATCTCAAATTTTTTATCTTGATCATAGAGCTTTTGTAAAAGATCTACGTATTGTTCCACAGGGAACAACCCTAAGCTAAAATAAACACTATAGCCCATGAGAAAGGGTCGAACCGATCTCACATTAGCGGTAAGTTCTTTGCCATTAATGGTAATGGGAATATTTTTATCCACGAGTTGGTTAATATCACCTGGCTTTTCGTAGGTGTACACTGTGAAGGTATTCCACAATTTATTGCAATCGTATTTTCTTGAAATAAGAAAATTTAGTTCATCTCCATGAGTGACGTGTCCTGAAACGTTAGCATAGGAAATAGTTTTTGATTTATTAATATCCCACTCCGCTTCTGCGTAAACATTTGAAAGGGAGATAATAAAAAAAACAAATGAACGAAGAAGCAAAAGTGAGATTTTATGCATACTCCCTTAAACAATAGCTATTTGTTAATATCAGGTCTGAAATGTGGCTAGGAAAAGATTAATTTTATCATTTTATTGGCGCTGGTAATAATAATTTTTCTTTTGAAACTTCAAAAATCCCAATTGCAGATAGCATTAATTGTGAAATTAAATAAACACCCAAAACCTGACCAACTATAGGTATAGTTAATAGAGCCATTAAAGTAATTATTTTTGCAGCTTTAATTCCAGTTATTTTACTCGATAAAAAGATAAATTGTTTTTTAGAAATTTCTTTATTTTTGTATTTTTTATATAAATTATATACTGCAAATGATGAAGAAATAATTGTCAATGGAGGAGCTAACATAAAAATTTTAGAAACTAAAGCTTCATCCATTTCAATTAATTTGTTCAAAAAATCATCTACTTCAATTGAAATTTCTTTGTCACTAATTCCAGTGCTTTCAAATCCAAGCTTTGTTGCCATTTCTTCATTAACTCTTAGGCTAGATTCTGCCCCTGGATATTTATTTATCCAATCATAAATTACTTCTGAATTCATAGTTGTTTTTAATTGAACCCATTCTTGAACTCCTGTTGATTGGTCAACATTTAAAACATCAAATTTAGGGTAGCTAGTATCGTCGGGCATAAATGCAAAAATAGTATCTCCATTTTCATTTTCTTCTTTAATATATTTAAGTTCATGAGCTATACCTTTGATATTGTTTGCTGCACCCATCAAAGAATCAGTGCCTTTAGCTGCCGTAGTTTTTGCAAATTCAATAGCACTATCTAGATCTGTTATTCGATTAGCTGATCTAATCATTGCTTCCAATATAATGGTTTCTTCTTCAGTAACAATTTTTTCACTTCCTCTTAACTTTGAAATAACTGAAATTACTGCAAGTTCATCTATATTTTTTTGTATAAATTCTTTGGCAGAGGGTTTGTAATTTGCCATTTGATCTTTAGCTTCTTGAGTTTTCTTTTTAATCTCATTTTTGCTAAAGTTTTTCTTAGCATCTTTTCTTGCTTGTTTAAAAAAGTTCTTTAGGTCATCTTTTGTTAAAGTTTTACCCTGAGTTTTGGATACAAAATAAAAATCCATAACCTTTCCTATTGAATAAGTTAGAATAAAAACTAAAGGAATGGTCATAAATCCACCGATAAAAGGTAAGCCTAACTTATATAGACCTATGGCCGTTTGTTGAGCTAAAAACGATAGACCCAATAAACCTAAAATTTCCTTGTAAATTTCTGACATTGAGAATTTATATCCTCTAGCCTCTGCAATTAATGTTCCCATATATAATTGTATTGGAGTTAGAATAAAAATGTCTGCAAATGGTATGGGTTGAACAGCTGTTGCTGCGCAGACAGATGAAAAAAATATTAATAATTTATCTACTTTTTTCTCTGGTAAAATATTTGATGTGTTAATTCCGTAGGTATTATCTTTTATAAATTTTAAAGGATCCATTTATTCTTAAATACTTCATTCTGATAACACGGTGTCGACGTTCAAATATAAGGAAGATTAACCAAATACTATTAAATATAAAAGATTAAGAAATTCAATTGTTTCCACCATTAATAATCGTACCAAACCTCCAATAAGGTGTCTAGATAATGGTATTGGAGCAGAGTGGATATGCTAGTAAATGAGGATTATTTCTTCTTTAGTAGATTTAGTTCTGACTGCAATTCTAACAATAGCTCAACTCCAAAATTATGAAAAATTTTTTTCTAATGGGTTTTATTTAAATTGATGATCCTAGAGATATTGGAGCTGAAACTATAGTAGTTAACCAGCAGTCTTTAAGTGGGCCTTCTTCTCTGTATTTTTCAACTGTCCAATTAAATTTATAGTAGGTTTTGTTTTTATCAAGAACCGTTACTTCAAAATTCACTATTAAATCATTAGATTGAACCAATGTAATATTATGCTCTAAATGGTTGAGTAGCATTTCGTAAGACTTTCCTTTAATCATAGTTTTAAATCGGTCTAAGGGACCTGTGTATTTTTGATTGTTTGGATGGGCAAATTTCCAGGTCTGTTCAATCCCATTGTCTTTATTAGGTTTGTTGTTCTGCTTTAAACTTCTCAACTGAATTTTGATAACTTGAGAAGGTTCAATTCCATCATTGGGTTCTATTAACTCAGCATAAGATATTGATGAGGCAAACAGGGTAATCAGAATTACTTTGAATAGTATATGTTTCATTCTTATCATTACCTTCAAAAGTTTAGTAAATATAAATTTTATCAGCCAACCCATAACAGAGAACTGCACTAATGATTGTAAAGATTAATGGTGCAACTACAGCTTCATTTGATGGTAATTTTACACCGGTCTTATCAATCTTAATTGAATAAGTATTAACAATAAAAATACACAAATTTTGAACAAAAACTAAATTGAAAAATGCCCATGTATCCTCAACGCCATTGGGTCTTACAAACATGATATACATTGCCATCAGGAAAGTACCTAAAAACATAGCTCCAATCATTCTTAGGGTTGCTGTAGCAGTTTCATTTATTTGAAATTTATCTCTAAATTTTTGGTTTCCAATAATCATTTGATAAGCATAGGCTCCAACACCTAAGAAATGTACTACAAATAATATTAAATAAAAAATTCCGTTAAATTTTTCAATCATAAATTTCAATCATTAATTATAATTATAATACAGGATTTTTATTAAATGATTATAGGCTTTATGCGCACAGTAAATTTATACAAGAAATAGTTGGGTCATTTTGCACATGCAAAGTGACAATATTGGTTATAGTAAAAACTAATTATTTTCCTATTATTTGGTCATTAATGAAAAAAATAGTAATAACATTATTCTTAGTACTTTTCACAAGTTCTGCTTATGCAGGTTCATGCCCAATGATGGCAAAGAGCATAGATGATAAAATTGCAGAAGAAAACTTATTAAGATATACTATATAAATTTTATGAAATTAGACAGTCACCATAAACCTGAAAATATTAGTGATCGTATTGCATTTGGATTTACCAAATTTTTAAGGTTTGTTGCAGATACCTTCTTTAAAAAAAAATATGGGCATCGTGCTGTGGTACTAGAAACAGTGGCAGCAGTTCCTGGTATGATAGCTGGAATGTTAACGCATTTAAAGTCCATTAGAAAAATTGAAGATGATAAGGGTTGGATTAAGACCCTTTTAGATGAAGCTGAGAATGAAAGAATGCATCTAATGATTTTCGTCAACATTGCAAAACCAACGTCCATGGAACGAGTTATCATTTTAATAGCGCAATTCATTTTTATTCTAATGTATTTATTTATTTATATTATTTCAAAAAGAACAGCACACCGAATTGTTGGTTATTTTGAAGAAGAAGCAGTTTATAGTTATACTGAGTTCTTAGACGAACTTGATAGCGGTGAAATGAAAAATGAACCTGCTCCTAAAATTGCCATTGATTACTATAACCTTCCACTTCACGCGACTTTAAGAGATGTGGTCGTAAGAGTTAGAGAAGATGAAGCGGGTCATAGAGATGTTAATCATTCATATGCAAATATTTTAAACAACAAATTAGATCCTAACGAAGAACAACAAACAAATTTAAAAAAATCAAATTAGTAAAGAATATTAATTTTTTTAAATTAAATTTATATATTTAAGAAAGCTTAGATCGTCCGCCGTCGACACCAATGATTTGTCCCGTCATCCAAGAACTTTCTTCACTCAGTAAAAATTTAGCTAATGCTGCTGAATCTTTTCCTTCACCCAATCTTTTAAGTGGGTGAGCTTTTGCGATACCATCCGCTAAAGGTTTATTTTTAAGCATAGGTTCGGCAATTTTTGAGTGGCTTAAGCTGGGTGCAATACAATTGACACGAATATCAGGTGCAAATTCAGACGCTAGAGAAACTGTTAATCCTTCCACGGCAGCTTTAGCAGAAGCAATAATTGCATGATTTGTAAATCCTCTTTGAGCAGCAACTGTTGAAAATAATACAATTGAACCTTTGTTTTGTTTTAAACTATCATGATAAGCTTTTATAATTTCCACTGCAGAGTACAGATTAAGCTTCATACATTTTTGTAAATCCTGTTCTTTAACCATTTTAAGTGGCTTTAAATCTATAGAACCTACGCAATAAGCCAGCCCTTTGACATCAGGCGCATCAGCTTTTACCTTTTCAATAAAATTTTCTTCCAAAACATCAGCTACGGTGAAACTACAACCTAATTCATTAGCAAGTTGTGATACCAAATCTTCTTGTCTGGCGACAAGATGAATATCAAAATCAGATTGCTTAAGCATTTTAGCTAAACTGGAACCAATGGAACCTGTTGCTCCAAAAATAAGATATTTATTTGTCATGACGATCTAGATATATGCTCTTAGTTGTATTTTAAAGACAATTGCATTTATTTTTTTTGCAATAGTGTCTCACTTCTTGAATTGATTAAGTTTAAAACTATTTCTTGAATAAAAAATCTGTGATAATTAACAATAATGATAATTAAAACTTTAATTGGACTTAAGGTACTCGGTTTAACTTTTTTAGGTGGTATGGCTGTAGTTAAAGTTTTAAAAGAATGTTGTAATAAAAAAAATAAAAACTCCAATCACACAAAGATCGTCCCTATAACAAAAAAGGCTTAATAAGCTCTAAATATCGCATTAATTAAACCAAATTAAGGTTAATTGAAACGGTGTGGATGGGCTATTATTATATAGATAACGTAATGAGAAGACTAATTAGCTACGATTTCTTGATTATAATAATATCATTTTTAAAACTAAAGTTAAAATATAAATAACAGTTACAAAAATCGAGATTGTAAGCAACCAATATAATATGATCAATCTGTCTTTAAATATTTTTTGCTTTTCTACTGAATCAGAATCTTTTACTTTTGTAATAGATTTATTAAATTCATTTTTATCATAATGATCATAGGTAAATTTCCAAAAAGCATCTGGGCTGTTGTGATCATTTTCTATGTCAAGACTTTTTAAATAATTTGTTAAAAAATTACTTAAAAAAATTAAAACTACTAAAAATGAAATGGACCAAAGTAAAGTCATTGGTTAAAAAACTACTAAACTTACAACTCCTATAGTAAAAAAGCCAATCGGAACTGAAATATAAAATACCATCATGACTATATTACGGGGAATAAATCCTACAGGTTTGATTTTTGTTAAGTACTCTTTTCTTGCAAAATAAATTGAAGCAAGGGTTAGTAGAAAATAAGTTATAGGTGCAATCCATTCTAACGAAGAACAATCGTTACTACTCATACAATATGCTAACCAACTACCTCTCATAATCTATCCCTAATATTGTACGGTCTCAAGAACCACGTTTCAAGTTTGATTTAAAAGGAAAAGTTGTGGATAGATGAAATTATAAGGCTTTTAAATACTTTAAAGCTTTTTTGTATTTTTCTATTCGGGTGAGATCCTTTTCGGTTAAGGTACCTAGTCTACTCAAATCTAGGTTGTCTTCGATATCTGCCATTTTTACTTTGACAGCAATCTTATTGGTGGCAGCTCTCTTGATGAATTCTTGATAGTCTTCTTCTTCTGAGTGTTTAGTTACACAACGTAAGCTTTCAATCACAGAATCTTCAAAGCCTTCTTCCTTTAACCGATCAAAGGTCCAATCTGAATCTTCTACCACATCATGAAGGATCGCTACTATTTTTTCCTGATCACTGCTCATGGCATGCATGACTCTTATGGGATGGTGAATGTAATCATGGCCCCCTTTGTCCTTTACTCCCTTATGAGCTTCTTGGGCAATTTCGATGGCTCTTTCTAAATTCATTCCTACTGTCATGACCTTAGAGTTGCCTATAAAGAAATGCTACCGTTAAATTGGACTTAAAGCTTTATCCAAATCCCATAACAAACATTACGGCATTGGAACCCCGTGAAACGGCTGAAAAATGTTGGTTTTAGCAACAGAAAAAATGATATTAGAAGATTCTGTTTACTGCTAAGATTTAGGCTTTTAACATTTATCAAAAATGTGTCTTATAATGTGTTTTATTCATGGATAAAAAAGTAAAAATTTTAGCCACTCTAGGCCCTGCCATATTTAAGAAAAATATTATTAATAATTTAATTCATGCAGGAGTGGATGGATTTAGAATAAATTTTAGTCATAATTTAACTGGTATTGAAAAAATTGTTAAAATTATAAGGGACTGTGAGAAAGTAAATAATAAGCACATTGCAATTCTTGCAGATCTGCAAGGCATTAAACTTAGAATTGGTAAAATCTTAGGTAACCAAATCTTGCTAAAAAAGGGTGATAATTTTAATTTTGATTTAAACAAAAAAATTGGAAGCCAGAGTAGAGTGTATTTACCCTACCCAGAAATTTTTAAGAAAATTAAAAAAAATAATAAAATTTTAATTGACGATGGTAAATTTGTTTTTAAAATTACCAAACTTTCTAAAAGTTCCATTCAAACGATTTGTCAAAATGATTGTGCGGTTAAAAATTTTAAAAGTATTCATATTCCAGGACTTGAAGTTAATTTTGATAATTTAACAGCTAAAGATAAACGCGATATTCAATTTGCAAAAAAACTTAATTGTAATTGGATTGCACTTTCTTACGTAAAAAATTCTAAAATTATTCAACAAACAAGAAAACTTATTCCACGTGATGTCGGTATCATTTCAAAGATTGAAAATAAAAGTGCCATAAAAAATATTAAAGAAATTATTATAAACTCGGACGCTATCATGGTTGCGCGAGGTGATCTTGCAGTTGAAATTGGTGCCAATGAAGTCCCGCACGTTCAATTAGATATTGTCAAAAAATGTTCTGAACTTGGTAAACCCGTCATCATTGCAACACAAATGCTTGAAAGTATGATTGAGAATAATAAGCCAACCCGAGCTGAGATAAATGATGTTGGTACTTCTGTATTCCAAGGAACAGATGTGGTGATGTTATCTGCTGAAACAGCTGTTGGAAAATATCCTCTGCAAGTAATCCAGGCTATGAAGAAAACTATTGTTTCAACTGAAAAATATAAAAAAGAAAATATTAGTTTATTTAAAAGTAAAACTAAAATTAACAACGAACCAGTGAAAGCCATTGCGCTTGCAATTAAAGATATTGCTTACAATATTAAAGTTGAGGCTATTATTGCTTTTTCAGTCACGGGTAACACTGCAAGATTAGTTTCAGCCATAAGACCCTCTGCAAAAATTGTAACTATTTCTCCAAATATTAATATCTCAAGACAATTGTCATTACTGTGGGGCATTACTTCTATTACCAATAGCGATGCACAAAACTGGACACAGATGATGAAAATTTCAAAGGAAATTATTAAGTCTAAAAAATTAACTAAAGTAGGTGGTTATGCAATTATCACTGCAGGACTTCCTTTTGGAAAATCGAGGATGACTAACATGATCAGATTATATCAATTAGGCAAAAACTAATGCAAAAAGCACTTGCTTACCCGACATCTCAAAGTAGTTGCCTTAATGTAATATGGGAATATATTAAATTATGCTTACAGTGGGACAGTTTATAAAGCAGACGAAAAGACCAACCTGGACACTCAGTTCCAATAATACCGTACGACAAGCCTTACAGTTAATGGCAGATAAAAATATCGGCGCCATTGTTATTAAGGATCAAGATAAGCTTACAGGAATTTTTTCAGAAAGAGATTACGCTAGAAAAGTAGTGTTACACGGAAAAAATAGTACTGACACAAAACTCGCAGAAGTCATGAGTAAAGAGGTAATAACCATATCATATGACCTGCAGATTGATGCTTGTATGCAATTAATGACGGATAAACATGTTAGACATTTGCCGGTGATGGATAATGGTAAATCTATAGGAATTATTTCAATTGGCGATGTGGTGCGTCTTATGATCGATGAGCAAAAGCACTTAATAGAACAGCTGCAAAAATTTATAACTAACTAGACCACTCGGTTGGTACAATTAAAGTCTGCTTACCCAACAATAAACATATTTGCAGTTTTTTTTATGGGAGAATAAGAACGGATACAAAGTGTTGCCTCAATTCATTAAAAAAACTAGCTAACCCTTACCCTTTGCACTTCGATCTAGACATGAGTTTCCGGGAAATAGTTACTTGGTTTTAAAAGCAAAGGTCAAAAAAACTATGAAAAATTTTTTTGGAATAGTTTATTAAAAAAAATATCCTCAGATTCATCAATAGTATCAATGTCAACCACCTTGTATTCAAATTTTTTCATAATAATTAGCTTACAATTTTTGAAAAATTAAAAAGCCAACCAAATTGGTTAGGGCTTAACCAGTGCGGTTAAAAATAAATAAAATTAAGAAAAATCAATAATGATGTAATAATCTTATAAACATTCCACAATTAAGAATTATGCCTTTATATAATAAGTGATAAATTTCAAAAATGAGATCTAAAAAATTCAAAATGGAAAGGTTAGGATGATTTCCTAGGTAAAAAGCAGTAGCTGTCTAGCTGTTAACATCAGTCGCTTTTAGGATTAGATCAGAAAAGGTAAGAATGCCAAACAGCTACCATACTAATGATCTGTGAATCTTAACCAAAAAAATAAAATTATTCAAGATGGTTAATAATATTCAGGTGGGTTTTTTTTTTTGGAAATTCCATCAAAAATTATTGTTTTCATAGGTAAATTCTACTCAAAAGTCGCGGAAATAGAACCTTGTAAATTAAGTTTTGTTTTCTTCTTCAGATTTAATAGCTGGATTTAACTCCATACCCATCGGAGTAATACTTCTAGGGATGGGGAAAAACTGATTATTTTTACTGTCTACCACTGAACCAACTTTCATTCGGTATAAGGCAAAAAATCCAATCGAAGTATTTCCAACAACCAAAAAGATAAAGAATCCCTCCGGCCCAATAAATCCCATAAATAAAGAGCATACGAATGGACCAGCTATTGCCCCTAATGCAAAAGCAAATTGCAAACCAGCTCCTGCAGCTACAAATTTATCTTTAGAAATAAAATCGTTAGTATGAGATAGATTTAAGGAAAATAAAGGCAAACTACAAAATGCATAAAAAATAACAAATACATAAAACAAAAATTTAAAAAAAGATGAGGAAAAAATAGAAGAAGATAAAAATATTAATACAAAAGCAGCACCAGCACCTAACAAAGAACAAATGGCAATTATTTTTCTTCTATCTAATAAGTCAGAGACATATCCTATAGGAAATTGAGCCAGTGCACCGGAGACGGTAAGCAAAAAAGTAAGAAAACCAATTTCCACTAAAGTAAATTTCATCGACGCCGCATACACTGCAAATAAAGTAAATATTGCAGAATGGATAAATCCAGTTAATACCGAGCTTACAATACCTAGTGGAGATATTTTATACAGTTCAGAAATTGTTAAATTTTGTATTTTTTTAAATGATGGCGGTTTTCTTTTAGTTAATAAAATAGGTATGAGTGACAAAGACATTAAAACAGAAATGAGAATAAAGGGTTCAAAACTTTCAGGTTGTTGAAAATTGAGAAGAAGCATTCCTGACCCCATGCCAAAATAACTAATCATCATGTAGATAGATAAAACTTTACCCCTTGTTTGATTGGTAGATCGCTCATTGAACCAACTTTCAACAATAGTATAAATTCCTACCATACAGATTCCAGATAAAATTCTTGCAACAAACCAGGTGAACGGATGCACATAAATAGAATGAATTAAAATAACCAAAGACGCAGAAGAGGCCATTGCAGCAAATACACGAATATGCCCCACTCGATGAATTAAGGATAAAATATTTTTAGCTCCAATAAAATAACCCATATAAAAGCCAGACATCATAATTCCTGTAGATATCAGACTAAACTTTTCATATACCGCCCGAACGCCAAGCAAATTTCCTTGCAAGCCATGTGCCGTCATAATGAGTAGTAAGCCAATAAAGAGCGCCCAAGAGTTTTTTAAAACTTTAAACATAATTATTGATTATGCTTCTAAACAGTATTTTCAATATAATTGTAGGCAACTCCAGTCCCCTGCAATTCTTCTGATAAGCTGAATGCACCAAGTAACTATTGCTCTTTAGTGTCGCCAAGTAGGCTGTATTTGTTGTGGTTGCTGTGGGAGCTATGTTCGAGAAAAGTTAGGATTGTAAGAAAAAGGGTTTTTTAAAAAAAATTTTTAAAATTATACGCCTTTCAATCACTACATGAAAGAAATCTAAACCACTGAAAACAAAGACAAAAATATTTATTTTTTACAATTAAAAAAAAACCCTTGGTACGCAATGCTTAAAAATTCCCATTAATTTTATTTTCTTTATCTAACCCAATAAGCATTTGATTTTATTGCGATATAATTTGTTTTGGTTTCCCATTGGTTAATTTGACTTATTCTTTAAATGGGCAGACGGTAATGGTTGGAGGAGGACTAAATATGTCACCACCTGAAACTTGAAGGTTTAAATAAAATTAAACTTTCACAAGTAGAGTAAAAATAAGTAGACTAAAAATGAATTCATTTTTCTAAATGAATTCGGCAGAAATGCCATTTAAAGGGGGCTCTTTGGTAATTATTACCGAAGAGTCGTTCCCGACTAAATATTATTTATTAATGCTTTGTTTTAAGTTTTTGAGGGAAGTGTCACTAAATTTGGTTTTGTATAAATAACTTCCTCCAAAACCTATCACAAACATCACCACTCCAATGACTATCTTTATGAATATTTTGTCTTTCATTTTATTTTCTGAAATATTTTTCATTTTGATATTTAATGACAAGCTTGATTGAATTTTTTAAGTCTCCAATAATTATAAGGCCATGGAGTTAAAAATCCCACAGTTAACATAATCGGTACTATCCACCACGTAAGTTGAGCTCCACCTGTTAGTAAATAATCTGTTAAATTCATCGTGGTTTCCATAGCCACCATTGAAATGAAACTCATGCCACAAGCTGTTTTTAATGCTTTAACAAATTTAAAATCTTGTCTCATTAAAATAAAGGTTTCAAGCATAATGCTGGTTAGTAAACCATTGATGATTGCTAAGATCATTATACCGAGAACTGGAAAAGGGGTTTGAGTTAGTTGAAAATATAGTATGGTTCCAAAATCACCAATTACACAACCGATAACACACCACATAGTATTCTTGGCACTTTTTCTCCACGTGTGTTTACACGACCAATTAAAATCTTCAGATGTAATGTTTTTTTCTATCATTTATTAGTTGGTTTAAACTGAAAGAATTGTGTCACATCGCAAGTAAATAGCTAGGAGCATAGCAAGTTATTTCAATATTTTCTAATTCCTTAAGTATAATAAGCATTGATTACTGATTCATGCTTATTAAATAGAAATAATAATTTAAAACATAAAGCGTGAACCGATAACAAAGCTTACGTTAGTTAAATCTTTGCCTTCTTCTCTAGCCATGTCAGCAGTTTTACCAAATGTTTTTCCTAAGGATATACCAATATAAGGTGAAAGGGTTCGATCAACAAGATCATAACTTAAACGCAAACCTGCTTCGATAGAATTAAGGCCAGACCCAACACCTATTGCTTTATCATCAGAAAAAGCAAAATTGATATCCACCGAAGGCTGAAGAATTAAATAGTTTGTGATAAGAAGTTCATATTCAGCATCCAGTCTTGCAGATGTATTTCCTTTTTCACTAAAAAAGATGTCCGCATCTACTTCGATCCATTGTGGAGCAAGGCCTGTCATACCAATAACACCATACAAACGATCTTCTTCTTTAGAAGGTGTATCTAGTCTCACGCCAGCTTTTGCATTAAAGAAGGTTGATAGAGGCTTTGAAAGCATTATTCTGTTTTCCAACTCTTCTTTATCACCTGATTTTGTATTGATTTCGCCGCTTGCATACCATTCCAAATTGATTTCATCGGTGCCAATAAGTGCACTGCCATTCCAGTTAAAAGATTCTCCACTTTTATCACTTAAACGATATTCGAACTGTTCAATACTTGCGCCGTAATAAACACCAGATTCCTTCGCATAAGATGGTGGTGAAAAAATAATTACAGCAAAAAATAATAATACCCACCATCGTTTATGGGTGAAAATATTTTTCATGTAACGCTATTTCTATTGCTGAGCACTAGACGTCAGGGATGCTTGCTGATTGGGAATACCTTCAACCACTATTTTTCGAAACATACCAGTATCCGCATGATAAGATAAATGACAATGGAAAGCCCATTCCCCTATCGCATCCACTTCTGTTTCTGTATAAAGTGTGGTACCGGGTGCAACGCTAACCGTGTGTTTAATGGGGTTCCATTTACCAGCGCCTGTATCCAATATACTCCACATTCCATGAAGATGCATAGGATGAGACATCATTGTTTCATTAACAAATTTAAAACGAACACGTTCACCATATTGAAGTTTAATAGGGTCTGCATCTTCGTATTTTTTTCCATTGATAGACCAAATATAACGATCCATATTTCCGGTTAAGCGAACTTCAATTTCACGAGTGGCATCTCTATCTTTGTATAATATTTTTTGTGTTTTAAGATCTGAATAAGATAGAAACTTGCCTTCATTATCGGCTTTAGGAGTAAGACCGCTTCCTGCAGCATAAAATGGATCAGCCTTAGAGTTACCCATTGTCATTTTGCTATGGTCCATTTTACCATCAACCATTTTCATTTTACTATGATCCATGCCTTTCATGGGCATTTTCATTTTACTATGGTCCATACCTTTCATCGGCATATCCATACTTCCATGGTCCATACCCATATCAGCCATAGTTAAAGTTGGCTTATCTCCCATAGTAGGAATGTTGGCTTGCATACCTTCACGTGGTGCAAGCGTTGCTCTGCCAAAAGCTGATTTGGCCATAGAAGCTGCAAAAATACTATAAGCGATATCTTCTTCTGGCTTTACAATGACATCATAAGTTTCTGCAACAGCAATTCTCAATTCATCAACACGAACGGGTTGTACATTGTTACCATCCGCTGCCACTACAGTCATTTTAAGCCCAGGAATTTTAATATCAAAATAAGTCATGGCCGATGAATTAATAAATCTTAAACGAATTTTTTCACCTTTTTTAAATAAGCCCGTCCAATTATCGCTGGCAGTTTTTCCATTGATTAAAGGAATGAAGCCTTGGACATCTTCAATATCTGTTTTCATCATTCTCATGCTACCCCAAGCCTTACGGTCATCCACGGTTTCAGATAAACCATTTTTTTTTGACTCTTTAATAAAATCTATTAATGTTTCTTGCTGTCGATTATAGTAATCTGGCATCATTTTAAGATTACGCATAATTCTATCTCCCGAATGTGGATGTGCATCCGTTAACTGAACAACATAATCACGGTCATATTTAAAAGGTTCACGTCCCTTAGATTCAATAACAATCGATCCATACGCTCCATCTGGTTCTTGAAAACCACTATGGCTGTGAAACCAATAAGTGCCTGATTGAACAATTGGAAAATTATAGGTGAATGTTTCACCGGGCTTTATGCCTTCATAACTAATATTGGGAACTCCATCTTGTTGGTAAGGTAAAATTAATCCATGCCAATGAATAGAGGTACTTACATCTAAATTATTAGTTACCTTAATCGTAACATCTTCCCCTTCTTTAAAACGTAATGTAGGCCCTGGGGTTGCTCCGTTATAACCAATGGCTTGGCGTTTAAACTTACCTGCATCCAATGTAACTTTATCAACGCTAAGATTATAAGTTTCAGCCATAGCAGATAGGCTAAAAAATATTAACAATATCAATGAAGTTATTATTTTCATAAATTTTATTAACTAAATTTAACCTTAGCAACCATTCCAGCATCGTAATGACCGGGAACATTGCAAGCGATCTCTAAAGCTACTTTATCTTTAAATTTCCAAATAATTTCATCTTGCTTGCCTGGTTCTAATAAAACACTGTTAGGGTCGTTATGAGTCATTGGTCCATTCCCCATGTCCATTTTCATAGCTTCTTTATTAATACGGTCTACTTCTAAGACACCATGTTCCACCATCATCATCATTTCTTTTTGATGCTTTAGATGCATTTCAGCTGTGCCAATATTAAATTCATGAACCATTGCTCCCTTATTTTTAACAATGAAACGTACCGTTTCCCCAGCTTTGATGGAAAAATCTTCATGTTCATAATAATTATCAAACATGGTCACTTCAATGGTTCTGCTAACATCGCTAGCTTTTCCGGGCTCTCCCTCATAGCCACCAGAATGTTTTCCGGCTGCATGAACCCATGATGTAGATAAAGTTGCTAACAAAACTGATATAGAGAGAATAGATTTTAAATTCATAATGTATTTTTGCATAATTCCTTTTAATTATTAATTGTTGTTTTTTAAAATAATGTTTATAAACCTTCCGCTAACAGGAGAGTCAAGTTAACCTTAAGAGTTTAAATGTGTAATATTTCTTAGCATAATCGTCTAGAAATATTAGTTTTTACTCTTTAAAAGAAAGTTTTAAGTAAAAGAATTACAAATTTTACACAAAGTAGAGAATCAAATGAAAATTAGTGAAGCTGCAAGAAAAATCAAAATTCCAATTAAAAAAATAAGGTATTACTCTGATATTGGACTTATTAGACCCAGTAGAATTAATAATGGCTATAGGGATTTTACAGAAAACGACTTAATAAAACTTCAATTAATAGTAAAATCAAGATCTTTTGGTTTTTCTATAAAAGAGTGTTCAACGCTAATAAAATTATTTGAAAACAAAAGTAGATATAGCAAGGATGTTAAAAAAATTGCTGCACTAAAAATAACAGAGATCGAAAAAAAAATTAAATCTTTAAATATGTTAAAAAAAAATTTACAAAAAATATCAAACCAATGCAAGGGTGATGATAATCCCAATTGCTCAATTTTAGATAATTTAACATTACTAAATTAAATTATAGTTTTAGACGAACGCGTAATTATTTTTTGAAAGTTTTTATTAATTCATGAAGATTAATTTATATAGTCATGAATACAGAATATTCCCCATCAATAAGCTGGTAAATAACATAAGGCGCTTCTTTATTTCCTGGCATACCAGGTGTTCCTATGGGCATTCCAGGCAAAGCTATGCCGTCAATATCAGGTTGTTCTTTTAGTAATTTATTTATCGCTTCAATAGGCACATGACCTTCTATAAAATATTTACCCACAACACTAGTATGGCAAGATTGCATTTCTCCTGGAATATTATGTTTTTTTTTAATCGAATCGAGACTTGTCATATTTGTTTTTTTTACTTTAAATTGTTCTCCTTCAAGAAATGAAACATATCCATCACAGCATCCACAAGTTGGGGTTTTGAAGACTTCGAATGTATATTTACTAGATTTTGCAACAGGAAAAGTATCCTGTTTATTGGTGACAAAATTAAAAATATAAACAGACGATATTAATAAAACTACTAATATAACTGATATAGAAAATTTAGACTTTAAATTCATAATTTATTTTTTCTTGATTTTTTTTAATTGTTAATTGTTATTTTTTTATAATTACACTCATAGTAATGAGAAATTATCATAACTCTAAATAAGCAGTCAATTCAACATTGACGCAGTTGCACAAATATTAATTCTTCATTCAAGACAATAAAACTATGTGAATTGGCTGGGAAAGATTAGTTTGTTTTAAGAATCTTGGTTGTAATCTTCATCGTAAGGTAAGCTCGATGCGTATTCTGACGGTTCATTTTTTTTAGTAACTTGTTCTGTATTTTTAACTTCAAAGTCTTGGCCTAAAAAATCAAAAACCTTTTCATCAAATATAAGATCTTTGTAGGCAATTTTTCTAATTAGATAAATACCTTCCATGGATTTGGCTCTAGATAATGCAACATAAGTTTGGCCATGAGCAAAAGAACCCCTGTCCAAATCAATCGCTACTTTTTCAAAGGTTTGTCCTTGGGATTTGTGGATGGTCGAAGCCCAAGCTAACTTGAGTGGATACTGGGAAAAGGTTGCTACTACTTTGCGGTTAATTGTATCGTCAGCAACAGTGAATTGAATTTTGTCCCATCTACTTTTTCCTAAAACAAAAACTTCATCTTTAATTTTAATACTAATAGAATTGGGCTTTAATTCATGAATGATTGCAAGGGTTCCATTCGACCATCGTCTTGGTTCATTGCCAACATCATTTTGAGTTAACATCACTTGCGCTCCTACTTTTAACTTCAATGTCTCTGGGGATGGACAGTCTTTTTCTTTAAAATCTCCCTTGATCGATCCTGCATATTCAAAATGCTTAGAATCTAATTCTGATAATTTCGAATTATTAATTTTATCTACTTTGGCATTGGTGGTGGAAAGTAGAATAACGCCATTCGGTACTTTAAAACCAGGTCCTTGAT
>Ga0208770_1000245_pt1 | contig 39549 bp, 37 predicted proteins | sample AntAceMetag02UK9_FD_184771 | JGI IMG/M metagenome (GOLD analysis project Ga0208770, IMG submission 184771) | Saline lake microbial communities from Ace Lake, Antarctica - Antarctic Ace Lake Metagenome 02UK9 (SPAdes) (version 2) | ecosystem: Environmental > Aquatic > Non-marine Saline and... | reverse complement strand
CGCGTTAAAGGGGAGGGTGCGGGAAACCTGGAAAACTACATTTGCTGCCATGGGCCAACTATCCCTTGTCACGGTGTTGGCGCAGCGCGAGCCCTCAAGCTCGGATTTTGGACCCGGCGTTGGAAGTCAGTGGACCGTGGGACTGTGGGACTGTGAACAGACGAAACATTTTTTGAAAAGGTGGAAATTCCCACGCGAGTTCGGTGCTGGTGAAACAACTACTCATAAGTGAACTTCTAGGACTTGTGAGCAAACAGGTCTTACCCGCAGCAGGAGTGAGCGGTTGAACATGGATGGCTTTTGGTTCTGTCAATGGCATAATGGTGGAATGAATCTGGCCTACGTCTGTGAGCAGGACTTTGGTAGGAAAGATCTTGATGACGTGATTCAAACTCTTGTCACGGCAGGCGCAACATTCGCGATCGTGCACGGAAGCTCCGTATCCGGAAATCGTCATAGTGGCTCAGATTTTGATGTTGCCGCGTACTTCAGTACTCAAGTCCCAATCTCCAGTGACATTTTGTTGCCACAGGGAGTAGACCTGTCAGTGCTCAATGACGCGCCGCTTGAGTTCAAGGGCCGAATAGCCGCGGAGGGCACCCTGCTTTTTGAGATCGTGGATGAAGGAAGTGTTGAATGGGTTTCCACGACCCGCAGGATTTACTTTGACGAGCGGTATCGCTTTGAGAGGTTTCATCGAGAATTCCTAGAAACTGTTGCTCATGGTTGATTCACATCGAATTACCAAAATTATGGAGCGGCTTGAAGGCAATCTTCGCCTCCTAGAGTCCGAGCAAGAGGTCAGTGCAGAGCGCGCTTCAGACCCGCTTTGGCTCCCGGGAATTAAATACTTGTTTGTCGTCGCTATCGAAGATTGCATCGACATCGCTCAACATATATGCGCGGTGAAAAAACTCGGTGCGGTGCGCGATAACGGACACTCGTTTGTGCTCCTTTCTACAGGGGGTGTGATCCCTCTGGGGCTCAGCGAAGACTTACGTCGCGCGGTTGGATTTCGTAATGTGCTGGTTCATGAGTATGTGGACGTGGACGACCAAGTAGTACTGCGCTCATTGGCGGAATTAGGCGACCTTAGGGCGTTCTCCCAACGGATCGCTCAATGGCTTTTGGGAGAGTGCTGAGGCAATCTACAGTTATCGAGGGGGGATTTGGGGGTTGGTGCTCGGGGCGGGTACCATTTGCGGTTGCTGTGAGTGTTACAGCCTGGAGCCCTTGGAAGGTCCCCAGTACGGCCCACCATCCGGTGGGTGCAGAAACCAATTCCCTACGAGAAAGCAAGGTGGCGCCCCATGCGCACATATAGTCCCAAAGCCGGCGAGATCATTCGCACTTGGCATGTCATTGACGCCACCGACATTGTTCTCGGACGGCTTGCAAGTCAGGTCGCGGTTCTCCTTCGCGGCAAGCACAAGCCAACCTTCGCACCGCACATGGATTCGGGCGACTTCGTCATCGTTACTAATGCTGACAAAATCGCACTGACCGGTTCCAAGCGTGAGCAGAAGATCGCGTACCGCCACTCCGGTTACCCGGGTGGCCTCACTGCAACGACTTACGCCGAACTGTTGGAGTCACATCCAACGAGGGCCGTTGAGAAGGCAGTCAAGGGAATGCTCCCTCACAACAAACTCGGTCGCCAGCAATTGACCAAGTTGAAAATCTATGTTGGTGACAATCACCCACACAGTGCCCAAGAACCCAAGCCATTCACCATTACCCAGGTCGCGCAGTAGCGCTAAGGAGAGATTTACGTGTCTGAAGTTGCTATTGACGTAGTTGAAGAAATCGAAGAAGTTCCCTCGGAGTACACGAGCGAAAGCGCAAAACCGGTAATCAATCGCGATGTCGTGATTGCACCGGGTGCTGCAACAGGGCGCCGCAAGGAAGCCGTTGCACGCGTTCGTATCGTTCCCGGAACGGGCCAGTTCAAGATCAACGGCCGCGATCTCGCGTCCTACTTCCCCAACAAGGTCCACCAGCAGATCGTGAATGAGCCATTTGTCTCCCTTGGAGCACCCGGCCAATTCGACGTTATTGCTCGCCTGCACGGCGGCGGCACCAGTGGTCAAGCTGGCGCACTTCGTCTGGGCATTGCTCGTTCCCTCAATGGAATTGACACCGAGGGTAACCGTGCCATTTTGAAAAAGGCCGGATTCCTCACTCGTGACCCACGGGCCAAGGAGCGCAAGAAGTACGGCCTGAAGAAGGCTCGTAAGGCTTCGCAGTACAGCAAGCGTTAGTCACAGTGGTTCGCACCACCGGGTGGAGCTAATTACATGGGGCTGTTTGGTACCGACGGCATTCGCGGGTTAGCTAACCGGGATCTCACTGCCGAATTGGCATTGGATCTTTCGGTCGCTGCCGCGCACGTGTTGGCCGACGCCGGCGAGTTCGCCGGGCACCGCCCGCGAGCGATCGTTGGTCGTGACACGCGGGCTTCAGGGGAATTCCTGGAAGCCGCGGTTGTCGCGGGTTTGGCCAGCGTTGGCATTGACGTCACCTTGGTTGGTGTGTTGCCGACACCGGCAGTCGCTTTTTTAGTTGCCTCCATGGGTGCTGACTTGGGCGTCATGCTCTCCGCATCGCATAATCCAATGCCTGATAACGGTATCAAATTCTTTGCACGAGGTGGCGTCAAACTCGACGACGTCTTGGAGATCGCAATTGAGAATCGGATGCGCGAGCCGTGGGAACGACCGGTCGGTGGTGACGTCGGGCGGGTTATTAGTGATCCAAGTGCATCGGACCTTTTTGTTGCGCATCTGCTTTCCACCCTTGACTCCGACTTACCTCTTGCTGGATTGAAAATTGTTGTCGATTGCGCCAACGGATCGGCAAGTGTCGTTGGACCTGAAGCACTGCGACGCACTGGCGCTGACGTCATTGCCATTCACGCGGCGCCTAACGGGCTGAACATCAATGAAGGTTGCGGGAGCACCCACCTTGACGACCTTCGCGCTGCTGTTGTTGAGCACGGCGCAGATGCAGGAGTTGCATTTGATGGTGATGCTGATCGGTGTCTGGCAATTGACGCATTGGGCAATGACGTTGACGGTGATCACATTCTGGGAATCTTGGCGATCTCCATGGCTGGTGCTGGCACGTTGATTCACGGCACTGTCGTTTCAACCGTTATGGCCAACCTCGGTTTCAATCAGGCAATGGATTCAGCTGGCATCGCAGTAATTTCAACAGCGGTTGGTGATCGTTATGTTCTTGAGTCAATGCGCGAACATGGTTTTGTGCTCGGTGGTGAACAAAGCGGTCACGTCGTTATGAGCGAGTTTGGTACAACCGGTGACGGCGTATTGACCGCATTGCATTTGCTCGCCCGTGTTTCTAGCAGTGGAAAGTCTTTGGCGCAGCTCGCTGGCGTTGTCACGAAGTTGCCGCAGGTACTGATCAACGTTAGTGGCGTTGACCGCAACGCCCTTGATTCCAATGTTCGGGTGAGCGCCGAACGTGAACTTCTTGAATCAGCGCTGGGCGGCAGTGGTCGAATTCTCCTTCGCTCCTCGGGTACCGAGCCGGTCATTCGAGTCATGGTTGAAGCCGAGAGCCACGACGAAGCCCAACGGATCGCCGAGCAGCTGGCGCGTGTGATCACCACGGAACTCGCCCTAGATTAAGTGTCACACAATAACTGAACTGGGCTGTGGGAAAGAAATCAAATATTCCCACAAAAAAGTATTTGTGGTATTTTTGCCTCATGGAAACTTTTATGAGGAACCCGGTCCCGCATCAAGTGTCGTTGGGTGATCGCGGCAGGTTCGTCATCCCGGCCGAGGTCCGACAACGACACGGGTGGGAAAAAGGTACGCCGTTGGCCTCAATTGACACGGAAGACGGGTTCTTCGTCATGTCCGCTGACCAAGCATTGGAATTGGTTCGTGCGAGTTTCAATGACCGCGATCCCGTTGCAGAATTACTAGCCGAACGCAGGAAAGAAGTAGAGCGTGAACGTGATGATCGTCCTTGATTCGTCTGCGCTTTTGGCGTATCTCTTTCGTGAGCGCGGAAGTGAAATGGTAAAAGCCAACCTTGCGGGCTCAGCAATTGGAGCGGCCAACTGGTCTGAAGTTTTGGCCAAAATTGAGGGTCGCGTTGCGCGCGGTTGGGCCGACTCGATTCTCACGGCCGTGGGTCTGGTGATTGAGCCCGTTACTCGAGCGGACGCAATACGAGCAGCAGATCTATATGAAGGGAACCCGTCCCTATCACTGGGCGATCGGTTGTGTTTGGCACTTGCCGAGCGGCTGGAAGCAGAAGTCCTCACAGCGGATCGAGCGTGGGGAAATAGTGACGGTATAAAGCAGATTCGCACGTGATGGTTACGTCATGAAAGCAGCCTTGACATTGGGGTCCGCGAACTTGAGCAGCAGAAGGCCTTGTGAAACCGGTGTCACAGTAGGCTCGGCGGGTGTGCGGAATCGTTGGGTACGTCGGTGAGAAGCAGGCTCTCGAGATCATTGTCGAGGGGCTCCGCCGGATGGAGTATCGGGGATATGACTCGGCCGGGATCGCGGTAATTGCTGGCGGCAAGCTGGAGGTCCGCAAGAAAGCGGGCAAGTTGGGCAATCTTGAACTTATGCTGGGTGAAGATCCGCTGCCAAATTCAACGACCGGAATCGGTCATACTCGCTGGGCAACCCACGGCGGACCAACCGATCGCAACGCCCACCCGCATGTGAGTTCGGATCAACGTATTGCGGTGATCCATAACGGAATCATCGAAAATTTTCAGGTGTTACGCACCGAACTTGAAGCGGCTGGCATTTCACTCGAGTCCGAAACCGACACCGAAGTTGTCGCGCATTTGATGGCACGCGCGTTGCCTGAAGTTGGGAACTCGTTGCCCCTGGCAATGCAGGCGGTGTGTTCGCGGCTGCAAGGCGCCTTCACTCTGGTTGTCATTGACCGGGAGCAGCCGGATCTTGTTGTCGGTGCTCGCCGGAATTCGCCACTTGTTGTGGGTCTAGGTGAAGGCGGCAATTTTCTGGCATCAGATGTCAGCGCATTCGTTGCCCACACCCGTTCGGCGTTAGAGCTGGGTCAAGATCAAATCGTGATCATGAAAGCCGATTCCGTCGTTGTCACTGATTTTTCTGGCAATGTTGTGCAAGCGAAACCATTCACCATTGATTGGGATGCATCCGCTGCTGAGAAAGGTGGCTTTGATCTTTTCATGTTGAAGGAGATCTCCGAGCAACCAAAGGCCGTTGCCGACTCGCTCCTGGGCCGCATTGATGAAAAGCAACGGATTAAATTGGATGAACTCAGCATTGATCCCGTTTTGTTACAGCACATTAATAAAGTGATCGTGATCGCGTGTGGGACCGCGGCGCATGCCGGCATGGTTGCCAAATACGCAATTGAGCATTGGACCCACCTGCCCGTTGATGTTGAGCTGGCAAGTGAGTTTCGTTATCGGGACCCAATCGTTGGTCCTGATTCACTCGTCATTGCGATCTCGCAATCGGGTGAAACGATGGATACTTTGATGGCGTTGCGTTACGCCAAGTCGCAGGGAGCGCTCACCTTGGCCATTTGCAACACAGTTGGTTCGACTATTCCCCGAGAATCTGACGCTGTGATTTACACCTACGCCGGACCGGAAATCGCGGTTGCCAGCACGAAAGCCTTCCTGACCCAAATCACGGCAACCTACTTGGTTGGATTGTTTCTGGCCCAAGTTCGCGGAGTAATGTTCGAAGACGAAATTCGAGCAATCCTTGCTGATCTTGGTGACATGCCTCGACAGGTCGACCTGGTACTCGACACGGCCGAACCTGTTCGTGAACTCGCCCGCTCCCTTGCATCAGCTCGTTCCGTTCTCTTTCTAGGACGACATGTTGGTTACCCCGTGGCTTTGGAAGGTGCACTAAAACTTAAAGAGCTGGCTTACATGCACGCCGAAGGCTTCCCGGCGGGAGAGCTCAAACATGGACCGATTGCTTTGATCGAAGAAGGTATTCCCGTGATCGTGATCGTTCCCTCGCCCAAAGGTCGCGCAGTTTTGCACGACAAGATGGTGTCAAATATTCAAGAGGTGCGGGCACGTGGCGCCAAAGTCATCGCGATAGCCGAAGAGGGCGATGAAAGCATTGTTCCCTTCGCCGACCACATTATTCGGATCCCTGCCGTTCCCACCTTGATGCAACCACTTGTCGCGGTTGTGCCTTTGCAAATCTTCGCCTGCGAGATGGCGCGGGAAAAAGGCCACGACGTTGATCAACCTCGCAACCTTGCCAAGTCCGTAACAGTTGAGTAGTTCGATGACAACCGACTTGCTTTCCCGCGATTTAGGTTTGCCGGTGTATTCGGTCGCGCAGATTCGGGCAGCCGAGGAGCGTGCATTTTTGGTTACCGCTCCCGGTTCGCTGATGCAACGAGCATCATTCGCACTCGGCGTCGGCTGCGTTGATTTATTGCGAGACACCTTTGGTTGCGTTTACGGAACTTCGGTGCTGGTTGTTGTCGGTCCCGGTAATAACGGTGGAGATGCACTCTTTGCCGGGGCGCTGCTGGCGGGGCGTGGGGTGTCGGTTCGGGTGTATTGCGTTGTCCCCGGTGTGTGTTATGAAGCCGGTCGCTTAGCTTGTGTCGCCGCCGGTGGTCGTGTGATCGATTCACTTGATGGGGAATTTGACCTGGTTCTCGACGGAATTGCCGGTTTGGGTAGTTCACGGCCAGTCGATGTTGATATTGCGCGGTTCATAAACCTGTCACCAATCGTTGTTGCAGTGGATATTCCCAGTGGAGTGAATGCCGACACGGGTGCAGGTGATGGTGATGCGTGTATCCACGCCGATGTGACATTTACTTTTGGTGCACTCAAACCCGGATTGGTACTCGCTCCAGGAGCTGCCTTTGCCGGAGCGATCCAAGTGGTTGATTTAAACTTGGAATTCGACACCGGTCCGGTGCTTGCGGTGCTGGGGGATCGTGAGGTTGCCCGGTTAGTTCCGGCTTTAGGGTTTGACTCGTACAAGTATTCCCGCGGAGTCGTTGGAATTGCCGCGGGTTCACCAAATTTCCCCGGGGCCGCTGTTCTTAGCGTTTTGGGAGCGCAACACAGTGGTGTCGGCATGGTCATGTTGCGTGAAGGATTTGTCGATCGGGATTTAGTCCTTGATTCGCTACCCAGTGTTGTTTCCATTGACACCGATTCGCCCAGGATCACCGGATGGGCTGTCGGGCCTGGATTTTCTGGTCGCGAAGTTGAGCACTCGTTCCTGACATCTGTTCTCGATACCGAATTGCCGTTGGTGCTTGACGCCGGTGCCTTAAGCGGTGTCGCAAACTCGGTAGCTTTGCGTTCAGCTGTTTCTACCCGGTCAGGAATAACGGTAATAACCCCACACGTTGGTGAATTTCGGTCGCTGTTCCCCAAGCTGGTTGGTTTTGACCTCGAGTCGGTGCGCACGGCCGCGCATGAATTGAATGTGATCGTGGTTGCTAAAGGTCCACGCACTCTGGTGGTTGGTCCTGATGGCCGAGCATTTGTTGACATTGAGGCGAGTCCCTCAATGGGCACTGCCGGATCTGGTGATGTGCTCACCGGAATTATTGGTGGACTACTCGCTGGTAGTGATCTCGAGGATGTTGATTCGTTGGCAATTGTTGCCGCGGGGGTGTGGATTCATTCGCGGGCTGGGCGTATCGCAGAATCTCAAGTCGAGAATCCGACGGCGGTTGATATCGGCAACATGGTGGGCGAGGTTTTGCGTGATGTCTAATTCCATATCTGGACTAAATGCCAGAGCGTGGGCCAACGTCAGTGGTGCGGCAATCTTAGGTAACTACGACACCATCCAATCGGTTACAGGTGTCGAGGCGATGGCCGTTGTTAAAGCGGATGCCTACGGGCATGGCGTTGATTTCGTGGCCCCACTGCTTCGCACACACGGGGTTACCTGGCTGGGCGTTGCATTGCCTTCGGAGGCAGTTGCTTTGCGGGCCGCCGGCGATCAAGGAAAAGTTTTGTGTTGGTTGAGCACCCCGGGGGATCCTGATCTTGCCGCGTGCGTCGAAGCTGGTGTGGATCTGTCGGTGTCGAGTTCGCGTGAACTACATGAGATTGCGATCGCCGCTCGTGCCTTGGGAGCTCGTGCAAGCATTCATATAAAAATTGATACCGGTTTGAATCGAAACGGTTTGCCTCTGGGTGAACTTGGCTTATTAATTGTTGAGTTGGGTTTGCTAATCAATGAGGGCGTGATCAGCGTGCGGGGGCTGTGGAGTCACTTGGCGAGCGCCGATCACGTTGACCATGAGATTGCTCGTGAATCGGTCTCGGCCCAGCGCTTGATTTTCGTGTCGGCACTTGCCGAGTTGGCTTCAGCCGGGATTGAACCTGAAGTTATTCATCTGTCAAACACTGCTGGAGCACTGTGGCACCCGGATTCGCGATTCAATCTTGTTCGGGTGGGAATCGGGATGTACGGCCTTTCACCCAATACGCAACGGGCGACGTCAGCCGACTTGGGGTTGGTACCGGCCATGACGGTTGTTGCCCGGCTCAGCTCGGTCAAAGCGGTACCAATCGGTGCCGGGGTGTCGTATCTGCACACTTGGATTGCGCGGCGAGACTCCCACCTTGGGCTCGTCCCCGTGGGTTACGGTGATGGAATACCACGAAGTGCAAGTAATCGGGTAAGCGTAAGTGTTGGTGGGGAAATGCCGCCGCAGGTTGGAACAATCGCCATGGACCAATTCGTGATTGACGTAACAGACTGTGTTGATAGTTGTTCGGCCGGCAGTGAGGTGTACCTATTTGGCTCGGGTGAACACGGTGAGCTCACCGCAGACCAGTGGGGTGTGGCCACCGGGAGTATCGGTTACGAAATAGTGACCCGACTTGGTTCGCGGATCCCGCGGGTTCACATGTGAAGTTTTCAGTTTCATTGGTAGTTTGATGTTTGTTCTTATTTCTATTTCTATTGGTGTTGGGTGGTGACAAGAGCAGGTGGCTGTTGACTTTGGCAAAGTAGCTGGACGCGCGGTTCTCTCCCTCGGCGCCGTGGCACTTGGGGCTGCTGGTGGCGCCGCCGCTGAACGGTTAATCATGCGACTCAGTGCCACCCCAAATCGGGACGTTGATTTAACCGAGTTCTATTCCCTACATGGTGAGCCATTTGAGGTTTTCACCTCCGACGGTGCGGTTCTTGCGGGTGAAGTAGATCGTCTTGCCGGTTCGCGGGTAACAATCGTGATGCCGCACGGCTTCGCTTTGAATCGCAATTCCTGGTACTACCAGCGGTTGGCATTGCGGGAACGAGCAACCTTGGTTTTCTACGACCAACGCGGGCATGGCCAGTCCACTTACGTTGCGGATGCACAAACTCGAGATCACAGTATCGATCAACTCGGGCGAGATTTGTATTCGGTCATCAATCAAGTTGCACCCGATGACACTCTGATTCTGATCGGGCACTCGATGGGGGGCATGTCGGTCCTAGCCTTGGTTGACCAGCACCCCGAACTATTCGGTAATCAGGTGATTGGGGTTGGACTGATTTCCAGTGCGGCGTCCTCGGTGGCAACGTCAACCCTTGGCCTGCCAGCACCGATCTCACGAATCGTGCAAGGCCTTGTTCCTGGGGTCGCATCCGTTATGGCAAAAGGTGGGAACGCGATTTCGCACTCACGCTGGAGCAAAACTGATCTGGGTTTACTTCTTACCCGGCTGTATTCATTTGGTTCGGTTGCACCCATTCACGCGGGTGAGTTTGTAGCCGACATGGTCTCTTCCACTAATTTCAATATCTTGGTTGACTTCCTACCTAATATTTATGAACACGATAAAATCGAATCCCTCGAGCCGTTGCAGCGAGTTGAAACTCTCGTGATCGCCGGAGCATCAGATCGATTAACCCCGCCGGCACTGAGTGAAGCAATCATTGAGCGTGTCCCTGGCGCCGAATTTGTGATCCTCGCTGAAAGTGGTCACATGGTGACAATCGAGCGCCCCGTGGAAGTCAATGAACTACTCACCGGTTTCGTTGACCGAGTAATTGAAAGACTCGACCAGAATGAGGATTGAAACTTCGCAGGCAATGAAATCCCTTGGTGAAACAATTGCCGGGATTGCCCTCGGTGGTGACGTCTTGATCCTTACGGGCGAGTTGGGTGCGGGCAAGACTACTTTTGCCCAAGGCGTTGCCCGTGGTTTAGGAATCACTGAACCGGTCACCAGCCCAACATTTGTCATGAGCAAGTCTTACGCGCCATCTTCTTCACTCGGGTTACCGGGTTTACTGCACCTTGATGTCTACCGGGTGAGCGAGGTTGATCAACTCTTGGACTTGTGGTCAGAAATTGACGCGAAAAATTCATTAACGCTGGTCGAGTGGGGAGCGCCGTGGGTAAACGAATTTGGTGAATGTGTTGTCGAGGTACGAATCAATTCAGAATTCGATTCCGAACGCGAAATTGAGTTCATGGCACACTCACCTCTTGGGGAATCCTTCCTTCACCGGATAGAGTCGGTCCTCGCGTGAAAATCCTCGCGATCGACACGTCAACAGCGCTGAGTTCAATAGCTCTGGTTGATTCCGGAACCGTCATCTCGATGGCCGGTCACACAGATGCTCGTGGTCACGTCGAGGCAATTGGAACTTTGTTCACGCAACTGGATTTAGATCTTAATTCCTTACCCGACCTGATTGCCTGCGGTGTTGGTCCGGGGCCTTACACCGGGTTGCGCGTGGGGATCGCTTTCGCTCAAGGACTCTCGGCGGCGTGGTCGGTGCCTGTTGTTGGGGTGTGTTCATTAGATGCTGTCGCCAACGCGATTATTCGCGAGGGCCGGGTGGCACCCGGCAACGAATTCATTGCGGCGACCGATGCACGTCGCAAAGAGTATTACTGGGCAAAATTTAGTGGAAGTGGCAAACGAGTGTCGGGACCCAATGTTGATTTGACGCCCGTTGTAGTTGGATTAGCTATTGATATGGGCATTGCGTTAGTGACCGAGGTTTTACCCCATGCAATTGATATCGCGGCGTGCGCGTTGCGTGGTGAGCACCGCGGCGTGACCCCCATGTATTTACGGGAAGCAGATGCTAAGCCAAGTGTGCCGGTGCAACTGTGATGACTCCAACAACCGGGATCCGTTCCATGCGTTGGTGGGACATTTCGGTAATTGACACACTGGAACGTGATCTGTTCCCCCACGACTCGTGGTCCAAGGATCAATGGTGGCGTGAACTTGCCCAACTGCACAATCACTATTTCGTGGTTGAAAGTGCTGGTGCGATCAGCGGGTACGCGGGCCTCAGCGTTTCGGGAAGTGACGCCGACCTTCAAACAATAGCGGTGGGTGAATCTTTCCAGGGCCAGGGAATTGGACGCAAACTCTTGAGCCACCTCGTCGCGTTGTCGGTGGAATTGAAAGTAACCTTTATTTTCCTTGAAGTACGTGATGACAACTCGGCAGCACTTTCGTTGTACTCCTCGTTTGGCTTTAAAGAAATTAGTAAGCGAGTGAGGTACTACCCCGATGGAAGCGATGCCTTGATTTTGCGTCGCGATGACCGTGAGAATAGATCATGACGGGGAGTGAACCACTAGTTCTGGGAATTGAAACCTCATGTGATGAAACGGGCATTGGAATTGTTCGCGGCAGGGAGTTACTGGCTAACGCCTTGGCATCAAGTGTTGAACTGCACGCTCGATTCGGTGGAGTGGTACCGGAAGTAGCCAGCCGCGCGCACCTTGAAGCGATGCTGCCGACAATCGATCTTGCCTGCTCCCAGGCTGGAGTTTCACTTTCAGACATTGACGCATTTGCAGTTACTGCAGGCCCAGGTTTGGTTGGTGCACTAATTGTTGGCGTTGCATCAGCGAAAGCACTCGCATTGGGATTGGGTAAGCCAATTTATGGTGTCAATCACCTAGCGGCCCACGTCATGGTCGACGAACTCGAGCACGGACCTTTGCCCGAGCCAGTTATCGGCTTGTTGGTTTCCGGCGGGCATTCATCGTTAATCAAAGTGACCAACGGGGACTTCACCCCACTTGGTCAAACTTTGGACGACGCCGCCGGTGAGGCATTCGACAAAGTTGCCCGACTGCTGGGTTTGCCATTCCCGGGTGGACCCATGATCGACCAGGCTGCGCAAATCGGGGATCGAAATGCAATCGATTTCCCGCGGGCCCTTCGCACCGATCCCATCCATGCGTTTAATTTCTCGTTCTCCGGGTTAAAAACCGCGGTGGCCCGTTGGGTAAAAGAGCAGCAAAGGGCCGGCAACGCCATTTCAGTACCGGATGTCGCCGCTTCGGTTCAGGAGGCAATCGCCGATATTTTGACCAGCAAGGCTATTGCCGCAGCGTTGAATCACAACGCCCCCCATCTGGTGATCGCCGGGGGAGTCGCGGCGAATTCACGACTCCGAGAGTTGGCGGCCGAGCGCTGTGCCGCCGCTGGAATCGAATTGCGGGTGCCCAGCCCTGGGTTGTGCACCGATAACGGCGCCATGGTGGCGGCGTTGGGATCTCACTTAGTCCGGATGGGCGCCGCCCCGTCACCGGTTGACTTCCCAGCGACTTCAACCCTGGCGGTCGGTGAAGTATTTTTCTAACTATTCGCGTCGTGGTCTGGATTGAATTTGCCTTGCCGGGTTAAACTTTCGTGACAGGCGTGATCAGTGGGTGATGCAGATGGAGGGGCGAGATGTCTCGATTTATTGCCGCCTTCGCGGGAAGCGCATTAATTTTCTCTGTCATTGCGGGCGCCTAGGTGGGTTCAAGTGCCACCGAAAATAATGTTGAATCGGTAGTTCCCGCTCGGGAAAGCCCCAAGATCCCGAAGTCGGTTTACCGGATCAAGACCAAAGACAAGGTCGCCTTCATCACGATCGATGACGGGATTTTCAAACCCGAAAATGCCTTGGCTTACGTAAAAGCAAATAAGTTGCCGGTCACGGCTTTTCTTTCATCTTGGACCATCAAGGATTCAAAAAAATACTTCAATGAATTCGCGCAGTGGGGATCGGTGCAAAATCATTCGGCAACCCACGCCTCATTCGCCAAAAAGTCTACCGATCTCAATCACGAAATTTGTTACGTTCAAAAACGGTTCGGAAAGAAATATAACTGGTTCCCTTGGATGCTGCGGCTACCGTATGGAGCCGCGCAAGATTCCCAAGCGGTGCGCAATATGGGTGAGAAATGCGGGATACAACAAATAGTGATGTGGGACGCATTAATTAATAACGGTAAGATTTCCTATGCAAATTCGAGTTTACAACCAGGTTCAATTATCCTGATGCACTTCACCGGGACGTTAAAAAAGGACCTAAAACTTGCGGTAAAAAAGATCCGTGAGGCCGGGCTCGTACCGGCAAATCTTGACGACTACCTACCTCGATTAAATAACGTGCCTGCAATGCTTAGCGCTCGCGGTGGACTAGCACAGCCTGCTCGTTAGCCCCGCTTCCCACAATCACAACCGCCCACTCATTGTTGTCGGGCTTGGCGCAACTTTTCCGCAGCTCCTTGAGTTCACGTCTGCCATCCTTTGTTTTCAGGGCTATTCCTGGTAAGTGTTTAACGCGTTTTTTGATCTCCTTTACGGGGAAGACGTCGAACACCTTGTAAAGGCGAGCGTGACCGGTGACCGTTGTCCACACCCCGAAAAGCCACATGTTCTTTTCTCCAACGGGGGTAAGACCAAGCTCGCCCGCGACCTGTTGGGCCATCCCGGCGCGGGTGATCGCCGGATCGAGTTCATAAAGAAATCCTCCGACGGTGATTTCATCGTCCAGATAATTGCGTGAATTGTGACTCTGGCTCAGAATATTTACAGCTTGAGTTTCTGAATTGATCATGACCGCGTTTTTGCCAGTTACCGAATTGGTCGTAAACATTTCCACAACGTTTCCATCAAGGCTGATCACAAATTGCGCCCAGTTTTGTGGTGGGCTAAATGCGGGTGCAGCCTTGACAAACACACAGAAGTTGTTAGCGAGTTCGTTGACGAATGACATGGGCGGTGACCAACGCTCTGGGTCGCGTTCGGGAAGTGCACGAGCACCGTCGATTGAACGTGAGGCGCCGCGTCTCGACGGGTCGACAAAAATAGCGCTCTCGCGAGAATCCCATTGCGTGAAGTCAACGTCAGTGCAATCGTGGATCAAGATGTGTGCTCCTGACAGATTGTGGGCCAGTAGTTGAGCCGTATCGGGGTTTTGTTCAATCGCGGTTGTTTCAAGCCCTGCGCTTTTAAAAGCGGCACTGTCGCTGCCGATACCGGCGGTGAGATCAACGACTCGCGTTAGTCCACTTTGAGCTATCACGTCGGCGTGGAATGCGGCAACGAGCGGGTGGCTGGCAGCTTCCAAACCATTTCGCGCGTAAAACCAATTCCCACGCTCACCGCCGCTCGTCTTCCAGGCGACCGCGGCCCTTCCCCGAAGTTCCACCTGCTCAAGTGCCCTTCGAACGGCGTCTACTTCATGGCCTTGGGACCGCAGAGCGCTCACGACCGCGAGTTCATTGGCTCCCGGTTGAGCGAGGGCTGCGACTGCCACGGAAATGAGTTCCTCACTGGGGAGCATGACCACGGCGCAAGCCTACGGGCTGAACTCGGTGGCTGAATCTGCGATTGGCTGGCACTCGCTTTGACAGAGTGCTAACTGTTGTGTAACCTTTCGTTTGGCACTCTCACCATGTGAGTGCTAACTTTAAGACCAAATATTCGTAAGTCGCACCAGCTTTAGGTAGTTGGTGCCCACGAGCCGGAGGAATAAACCGTGTCGGTTTCCATTAAGCCCCTAGAAGATCGCATCTTGGTACAAACCCTTGAAGCAGAGCAAACAACCGCCTCAGGACTTGTTATCCCTGACACCGCGAAGGAGAAGCCCCAAGAGGGCAAGGTTCTCGCAGTTGGACCGGGTCGTTTCGACGAAGATGGCGACAAGCGCATTCCCTTGGACATCAAGGTCGGCGACATCGTTATCTACAGCAAGTACGGCGGCACCGAAGTGAAATACGACGGACAGGAATACCTGTTGCTGTCTGCTCGCGACGTGCTTGCCATCGTTGAGAAGTAAGTCCGAGAAGTAAGTCCGAGAAGTAAGTTCGAAAATAAATTCTTGCTTCGTTGAGCCCCGCGAATCCTTCGGGAGGCGTGGGGCTCACGACAAGTCACCATTAAAGTTTTTTCCGGTACGACTCCACTTCATGATTAAGGGATTGACACCATGGCAAAGATGATTGAATTTGATGAGGACGCCCGACGCAGCCTTGAGCGCGGGGTAAACGCACTCGCTGACGCGGTCCGAGTGACAATCGGTCCTAAGGGCCGCAACGTTGTTATTGACAAAAAATGGGGAGCCCCCACGATCACCAACGACGGTGTAACAATCGCTCGCGAGATTGAACTCGATGATCCCTATGAAAACTTGGGTGCCCAACTCGCCAAGGAAGTTGCCACCAAGACCAACGACGTTGCTGGGGATGGAACCACCACGGCGACCGTTTTGGCCCAAGCCATGGTCACCGAAGGTTTAAAGCAGGTAGCCGCAGGCGCAGCACCAATGGCGATCAAACGTGGAATGGATGCCGGCGTTGCAGCAATCACCGAGGAATTAGCCAAAATGGCCCGCGACGTATCGGGCAAGGAAGAAATCACCAACGTCGCGGCGATCTCGTCTCAGGATCGCGAAATTGGTGAACTGATTGCTGACGCATTCGACAAGGTCGGAAAAGATGGCGTCATTTCGGTTGAAGAATCCAGCACCACCGCAATGGAAATGGAATTCACCGAAGGCATGCAGTTCGACAAGGGATACATCTCCCCGTACTTCGTGACAGATCAGGAGAGCATGGAAGCGGTCCTGGATGACCCACGCATTCTCCTTGTCCAAGGAAAGGTGTCCTCGGTCGCCGAGATCCTGCCCCTAGTGGAGAAAGTTGTTGAAACCGGGAAGCCATTATTGATCATTGCTGAAGACGTTGATGGCGAAGCACTTTCAACCCTGGTCGTTAATCGGATTCGCGGAACATTTGCTTCGTGCGCGGTGAAGGCCCCAGCATTCGGTGATCGCCGTAAGGCAATCCTCGAGGACCTCGCGGTGCTTACGGGTGCCCAAGTTATTTCGGCCGACATTGGTCTCAAACTAGATCAGGTTGGTCTCGAAGTTCTGGGTTCTGCGCGGCGCGTAGTCGTTTCCAAGGACAACACGACAGTTGTTGACGGTGGCGGAACCTCAGAGGCTGTCGCGGATCGTGTTGCACAGATCAAGAGTGAGATTGAGCGCTCGGATTCGGATTGGGATCGTGAGAAGTTGCAAGAACGCCTCGCCAAGATTGTTGGTGGAGTCGTTGTTATCAAGGTCGGGGGTCACACCGAAGTAGAGCTCAAGGAAAAGAAGCACCGAATTGAAGACGCTGTCTCAGCAACTCGCGCGGCAATCGAAGAGGGAATTGTTTCCGGCGGTGGAACGGCACTCGTACAGGCCGCAAAGGTCCTTGATTCCAACCTTGGTAAGACGGGTGACGAAGCAACCGGTGTGGCAATTGTTCGCAAGTCAACGTCTGAGCCATTGCGCTGGATTGCCGAAAATGCAGGGATGCACGGTTACGTTGTCGTGGCTGCGGTTGCTGAAATGCCAGCCGGACACGGCCTTAACGCTGCAACCGGTGAATACGGAGACTTGATCGCCCAAGGAGTTATTGACCCGGTCAAGGTCACCCGTTCGGCGCTTCAAAATGCTGCGTCTATTGCGGCGATGCTGTTGACAACTGAAGTGCTCGTCGTCGAAAAGCCAGCAAAGGCAGAGGCGGATGCGGGAGCCGGCCACGGGGGCCACGGGCACTCACACTAGCTGGAACAAGTAGAGGGTGGGATCGGTAATCCGATCCCACCCTCTACTTGTTGTCTTGCGTCCTAAGAAGCGGTTGCAATCCGAGCGGGGAACCCGATTGGTGCGGTGTTAATTTCGCTGCCGACAGCCGCATTTGCTTTCAAACGGCCGGCGTAAATGTCTTCACGTTCGTCCTCGGTGAGGCCGCCCCAAACCCCGTAGGGCTCACGTACCGCTAGCGCGTGCTGGGCGCACTGAACTTTTACCGGGCAGGCCCCGCATATTGCCTTCGCGGACGCATCGCGATTAATTCGTGCCGGGCCGCGTTCACCTTCGGGGTGGAAAAAAACGTTGGGGTCTTCACCGCGACACAGACCAAGAAGCTGCCAATCCCAAGTGTCTGCATTGGGTCCGGGAAGACGGGATACATCAGCCATAACTACTCCTTGTTTCTAGATTGTGCGATGACCTAATATTACAAATCGTTTCAAAGGTTGGTCAATATTTCAGCCTGTGAGTTCAATCACAAGATGCGGAAACTGGAGTAATGCTCCACACTAATAACGTGCCAAAAACCGAAATTGCCGTCTCCCGGCCGGCGATCGAGGAGAAGTTCGCCAGTATTAGCGTCAGCGTCGCGGTGGCGGCGCGTCGTCTAGGAATAGCCCCAGCGACCTTGCGCACCTGGGATCGCCGTTACGGACTGGGTCCGAGCCAGCGTGATGGCGGAACCCACCGGCGTTATTCTCCGGCAGATTTAGCCCGCTTGGACTACATGTCCGCCTTGATTCGCTCGGGAGGTTCACCCGCGGATTCAGCGGCTGCGGCGCTGTCACGTGAATTCACCCAAGGTGAGCGGCTCCACCACACCAATTCACAGCCTCATACGCCGGTGGGTCGAGTCGGCGGAGGCAACGTTGTTGCGACTCCGGGTTGTGATCGCCGGGCTCGCGGGTTGGCGAAGGCGGCAAGCGCGCTGGATCAGGTGACTTGTGCATCGATAATTTCAGAATCCTTGCGCGAAACCGGCGTGATTCCGACCTGGAATGGCCTTCTTCTACCGATTCTGAAAAGTATTGGTGAGCTGTGGGAACTTCGTGAATGTGGAATCGAAGTTGAGCATGTCCTTTCGACTGCAATTCAAGTGGAGTTTGCACGTTTTGCTTCGGAGGCCACAACGCAAGCAACTCGCGGACTGGTCGTGCTCGGATCTTTGACCGGGGATGACCATCAGTTGCCACTGTGGGCGGTTGCCGCTGGTTTGGCAGAGGAAGGAATTCGTTTCATCCACCTTGGTGGGGGAATGCCGATGGACAGTTTGGGAGATGTCATTACTCGAACTGGTCCACGCGCCGTCTTTCTCTGGTCGCAAGTCCGCGAAACAGCCGACTCTGAAACTCTCGCCTCACTACCCTCACTTCGTCCCAACCCACGGATTGTGATTGGCGGTCCAGGCTGGATGAACACGCCACCTGACGGGATACACGTCGCTGCCACCTTGCTCTCTGCGGTCGCGCTCATCAGTGAAGTCATGGGCGACTAACCTAGGGGTTTGATCCCAAGGAGGCCTCATGGTTGAGCGAGTAAGCAAGGTTGCATTCCTTGGATTGACTTTTGACGACGTCCTCCTGCTGCCTGGTTTCTCTGACGTCGTGCCGAGTGAAGTGGACACTTCGGCTCAAGTCACTAAAAATATCTCCGTAAAAATGCCGTTGGTTTCTAGCGCCATGGACACTGTTACCGAATCCCGAATGGCTATCTCCATGGCCCGTCAAGGTGGAGCCGGTGTTCTTCACCGAAATTTGCCAATTGAGGCCCAAGCGGCACAGGTCGACCTTGTCAAGCGCAGTGAAGCGGGTATGGTGAATGACCCCATTACGTGTTTACCCACCGACACTTTGGCCGACGTGGATCAACTGTGTGGTCGTTATCGAATCAGTGGTGTTCCTGTTGTTGATCCCGGGGGAACCCTAGTTGGAATTGTCACAAATCGTGATATGAGGTTCGAAGAAAATATGTCTCGTGCGGTGAGTGAAGTCATGACACAGATGCCCCTGGTGACGGCGCCGGTTGGTGTTGCACCACTTGATGCCCTCAATCTGTTGGCATCGAGGAAGGTTGAAAAACTTCCGTTGGTTGACGGAGATGGAAAACTTCGTGGACTGTTCACCGTCAAAGACTTCGTGAAAACTGACAAATATCCGCATGCGTCCAAAGATGCACTCGGTCGGCTTATTGTTGGGGCGGCAATTGGGGTCGGTGACGATTCGTTCAAGCGGGCAACTGCCCTCGTCGCAGCCGGTGTTGACTTCCTAATCGTTGACACGGCACACGGTCACTCGAAAGCGGTGCTAGACATGGTGACTCGCATTAAAAAAGAATTCAACGTCGATGTAGTTGGCGGCAACATCGCCACCAGGGAAGGCGCCCAGGCTCTGATCGACGCCGGTGCTGACGGCGTCAAAGTTGGGGTGGGTCCGGGCTCAATCTGCACCACTCGAGTTGTTGCCGGAGTGGGTGTTCCACAAGTAACCGCGATCGAGGAAGCAGCTTTTGTTGCGCGCGCCGCTGGAATCCCGGTAATCGCGGACGGTGGAATTCAGTACAGTGGGGATATCGCGAAAGCAATTGTTGCCGGCGCCAACACCGTTATGTTGGGTTCACTACTTGCCGGCTGTGAAGAAGCACCAGGAGATGTTGTCTTTGTTAACGGCAAGCAGTTCAAGTCGTACCGCGGCATGGGTTCCCTGGGCGCGATGCAAAGCCGAGGCGAAGCTCGATCCTACTCAAAGGACCGCTACTTCCAAGACGACGTGTTAAGTGACGACAAACTAGTTCCGGAAGGAATTGAAGGAATGGTTTCCTATCGAGGACCGTTGGGCGCGGTCGCCCATCAACTTGTTGGCGGTCTTCGGGCAGCAATGGGTTATGCAGGAGCACACAACATGGCCGAACTGGGCGAGAAAGGCCGCCTAGTGCAGATCACGGCAGCGGGATTGCGCGAGAGCCATCCACATGACATTCAAATGACAATCGAAGCACCAAACTATTCGGGGCGGTAATAATGGTTGAAGTTGTCATCGGGGGCACCAAGTCTGCCCGTCGAGGTTATTCATTTGATCAAGTAGCGATAGCTCCACAGCGCCGCACGCGTGATGCATCTGAGGTGTCAACCGCATGGAATATTGACGCCTACAAATTCGACACGCCGCTCATTGCCGCACCAATGGATTCGGTGGTGTCACCGCAGAGCGCGGTCACTATCTCGCGCAATGGAGCACTGGCAGTTCTCAACCTCGAGGGGTTGTGGGGTCGCTACGAAGATCCAACTCTTTATTTGCGTGAAATTGCGCACGTCGAGCCCGAACAAGCAACGTCCCTGTTGCAACGGTTGTATTCGGATAAACCGGTTGATGTCGAGTTGATCAAGAACCGCATTGCCCAACTCAAGGAGAGCGGAATCACGGTCTCGGTAGCGGTATCTCCGCAGCGGACCGCAGAACTCGCGCCAATCGCCGCAAGTAGCGGGGCAGAAATCCTGGTGATCCGAGGCACAACCGTTTCGGCCGAGCACGTGGCCGCGAGCGGTGAACCACTGAACCTTAAGAGTTTTATTCATGAGATGGACATCCCGGTAATTGTTGGAGGTTGCTCGACGGCTCAGGCCGCCCTGCATCTGATGCGAACCGGTGCCGCTGGCGTGCTCGTCGGCTTCGGTGGAGGCTCATCTCACACCACAGCCGAAGTCCTCGGCGTTCGGGTACCCATGGCAACCGCGATCGCTGACGTTGCCTCAGCCCGACGGGATTACTTGGATGAATCTGGCGGGCGTTACGTGCACGTGATCGCCGACGGATCTATGGGTAACAGTGGAGACATTGTCAAAGCATTCGCTTGCGGCGCCGACGCGGCAATGATCGGTTCGGTTCTTTCCCGAGGCACAGACTCACCTGGTGGAGGAACTCACTGGGGCTCAGAAGCTTGGCACGCAACCCTTCCCCGTGGCGAACGTCACCAAATGAAACAGGTGGGTAGTTTAGATCAGATTCTTAATGGTCCAGCTACAACGGGTGATGGCACCATGAACCTCGTGGGTGCATTGCGCAAAGCAATGGCAACAACGGGATACAGCGACCTAAAGGAATTTCAGCGCATTGAAATGATCGTTTCCTAATCGTGACCGGAATGATTGAAGACTCGAAGTACTGGTCGCGAGTCGTTGCGCTGCCAACGAACACATCTCGTGATTGCGTCAACGTAACCTCTCCCTACGGTCAAGAGTTGTATTCATTGAATGTCTCGACAAAAGGTGACGTCACAACTTCGGTGCGCTTAGCGAGAGCAGCGCAAGTAACGTGGGCGACAATTTCACTGCGAGATCGAGCAAAGGTGCTCTTGCGCTTCCACGATTTAGTGCTGGCGAATAAGGGCGAACTCCTCGACCTGATTCAGTGGGAAACAGGTAAGCCACGCCGTGATGCAAATGAGGAATTGCTCGACGTCACACTTAACGCACGCTATTACGCCCGTCACTTAGGTGCACTTAAAGACCGGAAGCATGCGGGAGCATTTCCGCTATTGATCAGCGCGATTGAACGCCACGTCCCATTGGGCGTTGTGGGGATTATTGCCCCGTGGAATTACCCGCTCACCTTGGCGGTCAGCGACGCATTGCCAGCCCTGCTCGCTGGAAACGGTGTGGTGCTCAAGCCGGATCCGCTAACGAGTGTCACGGCGCTGTACGTCATTGATCTGCTGTACCAAGCGGGACTGCCCGAGGGCCTTTTCGGTGTGGTGATAGGTGACGGGGCGAAATTGGGAACGCCACTGATCAACGCGGTTGACTTCTTGATGTTTACCGGTTCCACCAAAGTTGGTCGGATCGTTGCTGCCCAATGTGGTGAACGCCTGATTGGTTCCGCATTAGAACTTGGTGGCAAGAATGCCATGATCATTCGTGCCGATGCCGACATCGAAAAAGCTGCTGAGATTGCAGCACGGGCATGTTTTGGAAATACGGGTCAACTTTGTATCAGTATTGAACGACTCTACGTTCATGAAAGAATTGAACAGGAATTCCTCGACGCATTTGTCCGAAGAACCCGCGCAATGAGGTATCGGGGAACCGTAGGTTGGGGAGGTGCCTACGGCCCGCTCATTTCCGCCGTTCACGCTAAGAGGGTCATGGCTTTTATTTCCGAAGCACGAGAAAAGGGTGCCACCATCCATACGGGCGGTGAACTCATTGGGAGTGCGACGATCGCACCCACAATTCTCACGGGTGTCGCAGAAAACATGTCCGTATGTCGTGAAGAAACATTCGGGCCCGTCGTCTCGGTCAGCAGTTATTCAAGTGATGCGCAGGCAATCGAATTGGCTAATGACTCCGAATACGGACTCAATGCGAGCGTTCTTTCCCGCGATAAAAAACGAGCGCTGGCAATTGCCAAGAAACTCCATGCGGGCACCGTGAACATCAACGAAGGCTATGCAACCGCCTGGTCAACCCTTGGTTCGCCCATGGGGGGATTTGGTGCATCAGGACTTGGACGTAGACACGGGTTGGCGGGGATCGTGCAGTACACCGAGTCACAAACAATCGCCACCCAAAACGTCTTGGGATTTGGTCCGCCATTTGGTCTTAGTGATGAGACGTGGGGAAACCTGCTTACCACCTCATTGGGACTCATGAAAAAAATCGGCTGGCGCTAGATGCTCCTGCTCGACACCTTGCGCGGTGCCTAGAACACAAGGTGACAATTTGCGCAGTCTGGGAAGTCAGTGTTGCGTAGTGGTGATTATGGTTAGCCAATGAACTCGGCCCCTAAGACGTGTCTGCGATCGTCTTTCATTGGTGCGATTCTGTTTTTTCTGCCATTGGGTCTAGTTGCCGTTGCTTTCGCTTTCACGGTGCGCCGTCGACTTCAGAGCGGTGATGAAAGCGGTGCGATCGCGGCATCTCGGTGGGCTCGCAGATTTATGGTGCTGACGTTTCTCGTTGGTGGAATGATCTATCTTGGTTTGGCCATTGCATTCTTGGCACTTGGTGCATTCAGTAGCTAGTCGGACTTCTACTACGCTTAGGTTATGCTTTCGAATCCGTCAGGACCAGTGCTTGTTGTTGACTTTGGCGCCCAATACGCGCAGTTAATTGCCCGCAGAGTCCGTCAAGAAAACATCTTCTCCGAAATTGTCACTCACGCTATAACTGCAGCTGAGGTAAGCGCAAAGTCTCCGTCAGCGATAGTCCTCAGCGGCGGTCCATCAAGTGTTTATGCACCAGGTGCACCGGTATTTGATTCGGAGATATTCGATCTAGGGATTCCAGTTTTTGGGATTTGTTACGGCTTTCAATTAATGGCGAAATTACTTGGCGGTGAAGTATCACACACCGAAACCAGTGAATATGGTCGAACGGAACTCACAACAACAACGGCAAAGATTTTTTCTGATATCCCGAAATCTATTTCAGTTTGGATGAGCCACGGTGACGCGGTGACGTCAGCGCCCGAAAGTTTTAATGTCTGTGCGGCCTCCGCGGGTGCACCCGTTGCAGGTTTCGAGGACCTTGAGCATTCACGTGCGGGCGTGCAATTCCACCCTGAAGTCATGCACTCTGAGTTTGGCCAGAAAGTGCTCTCTAATTTTTTGATTCACGTGGCCCGGTGCGAACAAAGCTGGACCATGTCGAACGTAATTGAGGAACAGGTCGCCCGGATTTCAGCCCAGATTGGTGACTCCGAAGTCATCTGTGGGCTGTCTGGGGGAGTTGACTCGGCGGTTGCCGCTGCGCTAGTTCACAAAGCGGTCGGGGATCAACTCACCTGCGTTTTCGTGGATCACGGGCTGCTGCGTGCGGGTGAAGCAGAACAGGTTGAGCGCGACTACGTTGCGGCAACCGGAATCAAGTTGGTGGTTGTCGACGCAAAGAAACGTTTCCTTGACGCGTTGGCAGATGTCACCGATCCGGAGACGAAACGAAAAATTATCGGCCGTGAGTTCATTCGTATTTTCGAGAACGCGGCGGCTCAGGTTGTTGAACAAGCAGGCAGCTCGGGTAAAAAAGTCGAATTCTTAGTGCAGGGGACGCTTTATCCCGACGTTGTCGAATCTGGTGGTGGTTCTGGGACCGCCAACATTAAAAGCCATCACAATGTTGGCGGGTTGCCGGACGACCTGGAATTCATTCTGGTTGAACCACTTCGGACGTTATTCAAAGACGAAGTCCGCCAGGTAGGTTTAGATCTCGGGTTGCCACCAGAAATTGTGTGGCGTCACCCGTTCCCGGGACCGGGTTTGGCGATCCGCATTATTGGTGCAGTAAATGAAGAGCGGCTGGAAATTCTGCGTCACGCTGACCTCATTGCGCGCGAGGAACTCACCGCAGCGGGGTTGGATCGTGACGTGTGGCAATTCCCCGTCGTGTTATTGGCTGACGTTCGCAGTGTTGGTGTGCAAGGCGATGGTCGCACCTACGGTCACCCAGTTGTGCTGCGTCCGGTGTCAAGTGAAGACGCCATGACAGCTGACTGGTCCCGGTTGCCGTATGACTTGATTGCAAAAATCTCCAACCGAATCACCAACGAGGTCGCTGACGTGAACCGAGTAACCCTCGACGTCACCAGTAAACCCCCGGGCACCATCGAGTGGGAATAAAACGTCGTCACGGGATTTGCTCATAACCTCGTCCTGATTTCCCATTTCATTGGGCTTGCCATCTTGGTTGGCCTGGCGGAAAGTGGCACGGTTGATGGCGAGGTAGACACCACCAAGATCGCTGTAAAACTTCACCGCAGGTTGCACTCTGGGCCGTCATTGGCGCCCTGAGCATCTCTAATATCTTTATTTCTGTTCTGTGGAATTGATCGCTTAAGGGATTTCAGGCAGTATTGACTACCCGGAAACTTTCAGCGAGTGCTTCGGAACCAAAACCTGCGTCAATCGCGGTAGCGCTCATCCACATCCGAATCCGTCCCTCAAGGTCTTCCATGTGTCCGGTTTGCGATTCATGTGCTTGCAGGGCCGCGAGTTTGTGGGGCAGCATTTCGGTGACGTCCTCGTAGTGATTAACAACAGGTGATCCCATGACCCACACTTCCTCCACACTCCAAGCAGCTAGCCCTTCTTCGCTGAGCAATGTTGGGTGCGCGAACGGGTTGCGGGCATCGGGGTAGACCGCAAAGATCGCAGCTTCTCCGGCGGCCAAGTGATCAGGGTGCGAGGCATAAATGCGATCCCAGTTGCGTTCGGGGGATTGCATGAGAACCCGTTGAGGTCTCACTTGGCGAATCACCCGACTGATATCCCGGCGTAGGTCCTGGCTCACCTGTAGGTCACCGTCTTGGTAACCGAGGAAGTGAATATCGGTGACACCGAGAGCAGCCCCGGCGGCCCGTTGCTCGGCCTGACGGATCTTGGGAATCTCACTTCTGGGTACATCGGGGTCCGACCCACCAGCGTCACCGTTGGTGCAAATGCAGTAACTGACCGCGATTCCGGCCTGCGTCCAACCGCGAATCGTTCCCCCTGCGCCGAAATCAACGTCGTCGGGGTGGGCGGTGATCACCAGAATGCGTTCGATTTCCATCAAATTCCCTCTATAAAACGTCAATTATTTGATTATTTATGAATTACACGCTTGTTCTTACTCGTGTGGATTAGTCACATGCGTCACTTTCGTGTCAAAGTATGCATGTGCTTCCCCACACAAAAGGGCATTCTGCCCTGCCTTCCTTACGTGCGTTCATGCGCGGTAGCGGCATTTTCGTATTCGTGGTCGCCTTAATTTTACAGGCCAGCCCAGCATCAGCCGACGGAAGCGGGTGGCAATCAACGAATTGGACCGGTGTAATTGCCGGTGCACCCGAACCAGGCGTCGGATTGCCGGCTGCGCCAATGCCGGCAGGTGCCCCCGTGCCACTGCCCGCGGAGTACGACGTAAGTCCCGAATACGAAGGCCAGTCCCAATGCGACCCGACACCAAAACCAGGGACCCAGCGGTTCGCCGATCTGATTAAGGCGACCTACGGAGCAGACGAAACCGTGTGGATCCCACGCGGCTGCGGAGTCGGTGGGCAAAGCGAGCACAAAGAAGGTCGCGCATTGGACTGGATGGGTAACGTCCGTGACGCCGGTGACCGCGCCGAAGCCGAGGCATTCCTGAATTGGTTACTGGGACCGGATCAATTCGGTGTCGAATACGGAAATGCAATTCGACTCGGTGTGATGTACATCGGTTGGAATGATCGGATCTGGCGCGGCTACGACATTAATAAAGGCTGGACCGAGCTCAAAGGTTGTTTCGCCAAGCCGGACAAAGGGTCAGACAACACGTGTCACCGCAACCACATTCACATTTCGCTGACGTGGGATGGCGCATCTGGTCGTTCATCCTTCTGGGACGGCACCCCATTTACCGCACCTTTCTGCGCGCGTGAAAAGTCTTCGGCTGGAGGTGCACCCGCTACTCGAGTCGGCGGTGTAGTTGCCGTTGATCAAGTGCGCGTCGTTGGCACTCGGTCGGTTATCGGTGTCAAAGAACGCTGTCGCTTGCAACAAGATCGTTGGAATGGTGACAGCAAAAGAATCTTTGCCAAAGTGACCGGGGTTGGTGGGGTTCCAGCTGATGGGGTAGCAGCTGTACTCATCCGGGTCTCGGCTTTGGGGACAAACGCCCCAACAACATTGCGGGCTTGGGCGCCGGGGGCCGGTTCTAGTGTTCCTGTCGTAAAAGCGCCCATAAATTCCGATGCGTCCGGGGACGCGATTATTCCAGTTGCATCCAATGGGACGATTGCGATTGCCACGACGGCCGGTGCAACAGATGTCACCGTGGATGTTTTAGGTTATTACCCCAACGGCTCCGAGATCGAAAACAAGGCCGAAGTGGTCAGTGACACGTTGATCGCACCGATGACCGAGTTTGGTCCCGCACCCGCCCCGGTTCCCGCGGCACCGGCCGCACCGGCGGCTCCAGCACCGGGCGGTCCACCGGAAGAGGGTGAGTTCATCGGTATCGGCGCAGAGCTCGGTTATGAATCAATGAGTCAAGGCGCCATTCAACCCGGTGAGACCAGGACCGTGACCCTAGCTGGGTTGCCGGTCGGGGCGACGAGTGCTTTAGTAACGGTGACAACCAGTGAATCTCCCAAAAAAGGCAAGCTTCGGATTGGTCAAATTGGGGAGAAGGTAAATGCGGCAACGGTGAAGGTGCGAAAGGCAAAAACTCGCACCGCAATTTTGGTCGTTCCGGTTGTTGGCGGAACAGTGCAAATTTCAGCTTCTAAAAAGCCAACGATCCAAGTAAAGGTTGAGGTGCTCGGGTATCAAACGAGCGCATTACCGTTGAAAGCTCGCGGAATGTCATCCCGCAAACTCACCACGACTAAATTTGACGGCATCGCAGTCAAACTCTCTAAAGTCACTGGAATTGGTGAAGTACCGAAGAAGCGAAAGAACGTGGCGGCGGTCATCCTTCGCATCACAACCAAAGGAAAGGGCGCCGACGGTCGGTTGGCGGCCTACGCGGTAGGCGGAGTGGATTACGGCTCGCGTTCGGCCACTGTCACCGCAGCGGGGAAGACCACTTCAATAGTTGTAGCAGAGGTCGGCGACAAGGGGCTTTTGGCCCTTGCGTCAAATGTCCCGATCAAGGCGTGGATAAAAGTGATTGGTTACATCAAACGCTGATTCTCGGCGTCTGGTGGTCTGTCGGTGGCGGGGTCTAGACTGCATCAGTGTCTGATTCGAGTCAATCCCAGCTATTTTCCACACGGGGGGATCGGTTACTGGAAGATCTCAACCCAGCTCAGCGAAGTGCGGTTGAGCATCGGGGCGGCCCACTTCTGATTGTGGCTGGCGCCGGTTCGGGCAAAACCCGAGTCCTCACCCGTCGAATCGCACATTTATTGGCTACCGGAGATGCGACCCCCGGACAAATTCTCGCGATCACTTTCACTAACAAAGCCGCGGCTGAAATGAAGGAACGCGTCTCAGCCATCGTTGGTCCAACCGGACGCACCATGTGGGTATCCACTTTTCACAGTGCATGTGTTCGGATTTTGCGCGCCGAAGCGCACCGACTCGGTGTCAAGGCTAATTTTACAATTTATGACACGCAAGATTCGCTGCGTCTGATCACATTGATCCTGCGCGATTTCAATCTTGACGCTAAAAACACCCGGCCACGAATGGTGTTGTCCCGGATTTCATCGGCAAAAAATGAGTTGATTGACCACGAGACTTTTTTGACGAAAACCCAATTGTCTTCTGACAAAGACGCAGCTATTGAATCGGTCATCGCACAGATTTACCGCGAGTACCAAAACCGCTTAAATTTAGCAAACGCATTTGATTTCGACGACCTGATTGGTTCAACCGTTGCTCTACTGCAACTCTTCCCGGAAGTTGCCAATATGTACCGGCGCCGGTTCCGCCAAATCATGGTGGATGAGTATCAGGACACCAACCACGCCCAATACATGTTGATCAAGGAACTGGTCGGAACCGTTGCCGCGTCACCTGACTCACCGCCACCGGGGGAATTGTGTGTCGTGGGTGACGCGGATCAGTCGATTTATGCATTCCGTGGCGCGACAATTCGTAACATTGAAGAGTTTGAACGAGACTACCCGAATGCGGTCACAATTCTGCTAGAGCAGAACTACCGATCAACCCAAACGATTTTAAGTGCGGCCAACGCCGTGATTGCGAAAAATACTTCACGTCGGGCAAAGAATTTGTGGACCGATTCCGGTGACGGTGACCTGATCAAGGTCTACGTGGGAGACGACGAACACGACGAGGCGTCATTTATTGCCCGTGAAATCGACCGCATGTCCGACGAAGGAATTTCCCGACCGGGAGACACTGCCGTTTTCTATCGAACTAATGCGCAATCTCGTGCGGTTGAAGAAGTATTTATTCGAACCGGAATGCCGTACAAAGTGGTTGGCGGTGTGCGTTTTTATGAACGCAAAGAAGTCCGAGACATCTTGGCCTACTTGCGGACAATCGTTAATCCAGCTGACGAGGTCTCGCTTCGCCGAATCCTTAACACCCCAAAACGAGGAATCGGTGACCGCGCTGAGTCAATGATAGGTGGCTACGCCGAACGGGAGCGCATCACTTTTTTTGAAAGTCTGCAACGCGCGGCGGACGTCCCTGGACTTGCGACCCGTTCCATCAGTGCGATTGCAAGTTTTGTTGGGCTGATGCAAGCGCTTCAAACCCTATTCGAATCAGGTACCGAACCCGCGCTCGTTGTCCAAGCGGCAATTGAACAGAGCGGGTATTTGTCCGAACTGCGAGCCTCAACTGATCTGCAGGATGAAGGTCGCATTGAGAACCTCGCCGAACTCGAATCCGTCGCCGCATCTTTTCTAGTGGACAACCCCGAAGGAACATTAATTGACTTCCTGGAAAACGTGGCACTTGTTGCCGACGCGGATTCAATCCCTGACGGGGAGGACCACGGGGGTGTAGTCACGCTCATGACCCTGCATACCGCCAAGGGACTTGAATTCCCCACCGTCTTCCTCACTGGAATGGAGGAGGGGATATTCCCCCATTCGAGGTCCTTGGGTGAGGCTCAGGAATTGGAAGAAGAAAGACGTCTGGCCTACGTCGGTATTACCCGGGCCCGTCAGCGTCTCTATCTGAGTCGGTCCCTAACAAGATCCTCGTGGGGGAGTCCCGCAGCCAACCCCCAAAGCCGTTTCCTCGACGAAATTCCCGAACAAAACTTGAAATGGGAACGGGAAGCACCACCCATGTTTGCCCCGAGTTCAAGTTTCGGTTCCTCCAACTGGTCCGGATCGGATTCTTCGCTTAGGCGGGGTAGTAAGACCGTGAGTACCAACACGATCTCACTTAATGCGGGGGATCGTGTAACACATGAAAAATTCGGTATGGGAACCGTGGTTGAAACCGGTGGCAGCGGCGACCGAGCTGATGCAACAATTGACTTTGGTGACTCGGGAGTGAAGCGACTCTTATTACGCTACGCGCCCGTCGAAAAGCTTTAGTCGCTTATTTCTTTTACTTTTGTTGCTGCAATGACCGCTGCGGCAACTGCTGGAGCAACACTGCTGTCAAAAACGCTAGGAACAATGTAGACGGCGGAGAGTGCTTTTTCGTTGACACACTCTGCAATCGCCTTTGCCGAAGCCATGAGAATTTCATCCGTTATATCAATTGCACCACTATCGAGGAGCCCGCGGAAAATGCCCGGGAATGCGAGTACGTTATTGATCTGATTTGGGTAGTCACTGCGCCCTGTTGCAACTACCTTGGCGAATTTGGCAGCCTCAATCGGATTGATTTCTGGGTCAGGGTTTGCCAGTGCGAAAACAATTGAATCCTTGGCCATACGCTCGACATCCGCAGCGGTAATCACATTGGGTTGTGACACCCCGATAAACACGTCGGCGCCAACCATCGCTTCTTGGAGTGAACCGGTGAACAAGCTCAGGTTGGTGCGTTTAGCAAGTTCAGTTCTGTCGGGGTCTAAATCAGTTCTGCCGGTTGAGATCGCACCTTTTGAGTCGAAAAGCGTGATGCTCTCAATTCCTGCATGCAGTAGCAACTGGGCAACAGCCGCGCCGGCGGCTCCCGCACCCGACATGACGATTTTCATTGAGGAGAGGTCTTTCTTAACCAGCTTGGAAGCATTAATAAGTGCCGCCAAAACGACAACCGCGGTTCCATGTTGATCATCGTGAAAAACTGGAATATTGAGTCGTTCGCGCAACTTGCGCTCTATTTCAAAGCAACGAGGTGCTGAAATGTCTTCGAGATTAATTCCACCGAAACCGGGGGCAATGATTTCAACGGTGCGCACGATTTCGTCAACGTCTTGGGTATCAAGGCAGATTGGCCACGCATCAACGTTGGCAAATTTCTTGAAAAGTGCGGCCTTACCCTCCATGACCGGCATGGCTGCTTCAGGGCCAATGTTTCCCAAACCAAGAACCGCTGAACCATCCGTTACGACCGCAACCGTATTGCGTTTAATGGTCAGGTTGCGTGCATCTGCCGGATTATTTGCGATTGCCAGACAAACTCGGGCGACTCCGGGGGTGTAGGCGCGCGCCAGATCGGTGCGATTACGCATGGGTACTTTGATACCGACTTCAATTTTGCCTCCGAGGTGAACGAGGAAAACTGAATCGCTCACCTTGTCGACTTTGCAGCCATTAATGGCATTGAGGGTGTCTCGAATTGACTCCGCGTGATCGGGGTCGTGGACCAGTGCACTGAGGTCAACCACGGTGGTTTCGGTACCCGGGTCTGACACGTCCAATCCGGTGATTACCCCGCCTGCGTCACTTACCGCAGCAATAATTTTCCCCGAAGCGTGGAGTTCTGGTGTGACGTGCATTCGGATGGTGATCGAGTAGCCGGTTGCTTGGGTCATGTTTGTAAGCCTATGACTCCGTAGATGCTCAACATTGAGTGCCATAAAATTTTGATCCATTGCGCGGTAGCATTCGCGCCATGAGCGCGGAGAACCGTCCGATCCGAGTGCTGATCGCGCAATCAGGTCTTGCAGGTCTTGCAGGTCTTGACGGACACGATCACGGCGCAAAAGTAATTGCGCGAGCCTTGCGTGACGCTGGCTGCGAAGTGATTTACACCGGACTTCACCAAGCCCCCGCAGCGATTGCCGCGACCGCGGTGCAAGAGGACGCCGACGTGATTGGGATTTCAATTCTCTCGGGGACGCATCTCACCCTTTTCCCAGAACTGTTGAATGAATTAGCCGTTGCAGGTGCCGAAGATATTGTTGTATTCGGTGGCGGGATCATTCCCGAGGCTGACATTCCAATCCTCAAATCCTCAGGTGTTTCTGAAATTTTTAGCCCAACAACAACAACCCAGTCGGTGGTGGATTGGGTAAATGCTCACGAATCTGTGAATCGTTAGAACTTAGTGCGTGCAAGATCACACGGATACCGTGTAGAAGTGGATGCTCGAGTCAATAGGCTTGGCGCGCATCTAAGACGTCAAACCATCATGTTGATTTAGGGAGTTTTTGTGGATCTGTACGAATATCAAGCCAAGCAGCTTTTTGGAAAGCATGGGCTCCCCATTACAGCGGGTGACGTGGCACTCGATGTCGAGTCAGCCGTCGCGATCGCTGAATCCATCAATGGCCCAGTAGTCGTCAAGGCCCAGGTGAAGGTGGGTGGCCGCGGCAAAGCAGGTGGCGTGAAGCTCGCAAAAAACCCTGCGGAAACACGCGAGATTGCCGGACAGATTTTGGGTATGGACATCAAAGGTCACACCGTTCACAAGGTCCTGGTAGCCCACGCCGCAGACATTGCAGCGGAATATTACGTCTCGTTCTTACTTGATCGTGCTAACCGATCCTTCCTGGCAATGGCCAGTGTCGAGGGCGGTGTCGAGATCGAAGAAGTAGCCGTGAACAACCCAGATGCACTTGCAAAAATCAGGGTCGACGCATTGGAAGGGGTGACCCCCGAAAAGGCTCGCGAGATCGTTGCAGCAGCAAAATTCGACGAATCAATCCAGGGACAGGTGGCAGACATTCTGGTCAAGCTCTGGGAAGTCATGGTGGCAGAAGATGCAACCCTGGTCGAAGTGAACCCATTAGTTCTCACGCCAACGGGCGAGGTGCTCGCACTCGACGGCAAAGTCACAATTGATGACAACGCCGGCTATCGCCAACCAGACCAGGCGTCCTTTGACGATGCCGCCGCTGATGACATTGAGACTCGAGCGAAAGCACTGGGCCTCAACTACGTCAAGTTGGAAGGTGACGTCGGAATTATTGGAAACGGTGCCGGGCTGGTCATGAGCACACTCGACGTTGTCGCATACGCGGGTGAAGAGTTCGGGAACATCAAGCCAGCGAACTTCCTCGACATTGGTGGCGGCGCGTCAGCCGAAGTAATGGCCAACGGTCTGGACATCGTGCTCAACGACCCAGATGTTCAAGCAGTGTGCGTCAACATTTTTGGCGGGATCACATCCTGTGATGCGGTAGCTAACGGGATCTTGCAGGCTGTTGACCAACTCGGTGCCACTGTCACAAAGCCGATTGTTGCTCGCATTGACGGCAACAACGCTGTTGAAGGTCGAAAGATTCTCAACGACGCAAATCACGAATTTATCGAACTGGTAGACACCATGGATGCAGCTGCGCGTCGGGTCGCCGAACTCGCAGCAGCTCGAAAGGAAGCGTAATCCGATGGCAATTTGGCTCAATGAAGATAGTAAAATTCTGGTTCAAGGAATGACCGGTTCCGAAGGAACTAAGCACACCCGCCTGATGGTGGCAAGTGGCGCAAACGTCGTCGCCGGTGTCACTCCTGGTAAAGCAGGCGCAGACGTTGATGGAATCCCAGTTTTCAACGACGTTGCTGCAGCAATGGCGGCAACGGGTGCGAACGTCTCCGTGGTTTTCGTGCCACCCAAGTTTGCTAAGGGTGCAGTCGAAGAAGCAGTCGATGCAAAAATGCCCCTCTGCGTTGTGATCACCGAAGGTATTCCCATCCATGACACCGCTCAGTTCTTCCAATATGCGGTCAACGCGGGAACCACCAGGCTTATCGGGCCTAACTGCCCGGGAATTATTAGTCCCGGAAAGTCCAATGCGGGAATTATTCCTTCTGACATCACCAAGCCTGGCCGTATCGGTTTAGTTTCGAAATCTGGAACGCTTACCTACCAAATGATGTACGAGCTCCGCGCCTTCGGTTTCTCAACCTGTGTCGGAATTGGTGGGGATCCCATCATCGGAACAACTCACATTGACGCACTCGAAGCCTTTCAAAATGACCCCGAAACCGACGCGATTGTTATGATCGGTGAGATCGGTGGTGACGCGGAAGAACGCGCGGCCGCCTACATCAAAGACCACGTCACCAAGCCGGTAGTCGGCTACGTTGCCGGTTTTACCGCGCCAGAAGGTAAAACCATGGGTCACGCGGGGGCAATCGTTTCTGGCTCTTCGGGCACCGCGGCAGCAAAAGCCGAAGCGCTAGAAGCGGCCGGAGTAAAAGTGGGTCGTACCCCGAGTGCGGCCGCTGAGCTCATGCGACAGATTCTGTCTTAGCGGCTGTGTGCCTAAGCCAAGAGTGGCTTTCGGAAAGGTAGATTGTTCCTGTGAGTCAGCAGGCACCGCCAGAAGCGCCGATGCCCGCTGACCAAGGAAATAGTGGTACCCCGCGTTCTGGATTCAACATAAAACCACGGACGTTAATGGGTGGATTCGCCGGTTCCGCGGCCGTAAGTTCGATAACGTGGGCGGTTCTTTTAACCTCTTCAGTGATTCTGTTAACCATTTTCATTGCGGCGCTGGTGTTGTTGCCGACTTTGGTTTTTGGTGGCGACCGCCCGGTAAGTGTTAAGGCATACCTTGATGCGATCACGTGGGGTTGGTTGGCCCTCAATGGCGTACCGCCAAAGCTCGGCTCGGCGACCATCACTTTGCTTCCTTGGGGCCTAGCCGTAATTCCTTGGGCATTGCTTTTTCGTGCTGGCAGGTCTTTCTCCCTTCACAATGGTCACGGAGCCCGTTGGAAGATAACTGGCGGTTCCATCATGGTGGTCATGTATATCGGGGCTGTTGTTTCCGCAGCCCACTTCACCACGTCGATTAATGTTTCCTTCGGTGCTTGGTGGGCATTCTTTGTGTCCGCGATTATGGGTGTTAGTGCTGTTTTAATGGGAATTTTACGCGGAACACAGGCCGACTTTTGGACACGAATCCCAACGCTTGCAATTTTCGTTGCACGAAGAGGGCTTGGGGCGGTTTTCGCTCTTTTGGGGGTAGCCGCGTTCTTGTTGGCGATACAGATGATTTTGAACTTCGGGTCTGTCATGGATCTATTTATTGTATTGAATCCGGGTTGGAGTGGAATTCTGGCCATCATGGCCCTGACGCTCGGCTACCTGCCCGTTCTCGTGGTGTGGAGCGCCGCATACCTTGTTGGTGCCGGTTTCAGTATTGGACCTGACGTTATGGTTTCCCCTTTCATCCCAGTTACGGCCCCCACCCAACTTCCACCATTTCCTCCGCTTGTGGCTATCCCAGAAACCGCGGGAGCCATGGTTTGGTTGCTGCCGATTCTGGTTGTTGTGCTTGGTGTGCTGTGGGGTGTCGGAATCTCAAAGAGCCTGCGCAAAGAAAGCGCACTGATTCGTTTGGTGATCGGGTTTGCGATCGCCTTTGTCGCAGCAGTGGTCTTTTACTTACTGGCATTGTTGTCCCTAGGCAACTTAGGTGATGTTCGATTGGTCGCATTAGGACCGGACCCTTTGTTATCGGCTTCTCTGTTTTGGATTTTGATGTCGATTGGGATCATCCCAACTTCAGTTTTGCCGGCCAAAACATTTGCGCGGGATCGAAAGGCAAAAATTTCAGTCGTACCTGAAGGACCCCCTGATGAAATACCGGAAAAGTTATGAATAGAGACACGAATGGGGTCAAATTCGGTGCTGCAGCGGGATGGGCTCGCGTGGCTTTTACAAAAAATATCCTGTCATTCATTGCCCTCGCTGCGGTCGTCATGATCCTACAATTTGGTCAACAGTTCGCCGCCAATCCTTTCACGGAAACCTTTAGCCGGTGTATTGAGGTTGGCGGTGCTGGTTCGACATTGGACGCAGCGGCAATGTCAACCTGCTTTGAATCTGAGATGGGATCAATCCTGCTGGTTATTCTTCTGGCCGTGGTGTTTGTCGTCGCCTCCTTTCTAGCAACTGCGGGTGTTATTCGCGGCGCGCTTTACGTCACACTTGGTCGAAAGATTGGGTTTGCTGACACGTTCACCGGCCCACACTTTGGAGCCTTCGCATTGACTGTACTGCTCATCATGGTCACTTTCGTTGCTGGACTATTTCTATTCATTGTCCCCGCGATATTCGCAATCCTACTTTTTCAGTTCGCACCGTTTTTTGCCCTAGACCGTGGCCTACCGCCATTCCAAGCATTGAAATCTAGTACCCGTTTAGTTCGGCTCAATTGGCCACTTGCGGTCTTAGTCCTGCTATTTAGCGGTGCCGCATATTTAATTTCGGGTTTATTCTGGGGAATCCCCACTCTGCTTTTATTGCCATTAGCGGCGTTGGTTACCGGCTACGTGTACCGGACCCTGCAAGGGGAGACGGTTGACCGAGTCTTGTGAGTAGCCGCATCGTGGTCTTAGCTTCTGGGACCGGAACACTTTTTGCAGCCTTGCTGGATTCTGTCGTAGGAAATAATATTGTCGGCCTGGTAACCGATCAACCGAGTGCACGGGCCGTCAAGATCGCGCAGCATGTTGATATCCCAGTTCATAAAATCGCTCTGAATGATTTTGAATCACGAGCATTGTGGGAGAGTGAATTACTCCGGCAGGTTGTTGAATTGAATCCGGATCTCATCGTGGCGGCTGGCTTTATGCGAATTCTCAGCCCCGCATTCGTCGACAGGTTCCCCAACCAAATACTCAACTCGCACCCGTCTCTACTACCGGAATTTCCAGGTGCGCACGCGGTACGTGACGCCATCAAGGCGGGCGCCACGGTCACAGGTTGTACGGTCCATTTCATCGATCAGGGAGTAGATACGGGGAAAATAATTGCGCGAGCGCGAGTCCAAATGCTGCCGGGTGAAAGTGAAGCAGAGCTACACGAAAGAATAAAGGTGGTTGAGCGCACCCTCCTTCCCCAAAGTGTCGAACAACTGCTACTTGAGCGTTTTGGGAAAGGGTTTCAGTGACAATCCGACCAATTAAACGGGCGTTAATTTCTGTTTATGACAAAAGTGGGGTCGTTGAGCTCGCGCATGCGTTATCACGTCACGGTGTCGAGATTGTTTCGACCGGTAGCACCGCCGCCACCATTGAAGCAGCCGGTATCGCGGTTACTCCAGTTTCCGAGGTCACAAAATTTCGCGAATGTCTTGACGGGAGGGTAAAGACTCTTCACCCCGGTATCCATGCTGGGCTCTTGGCCGATCTGCGTAACCCAGATCATGTCTCGCAATTGGAAGAGCTTGAAATCAAGGCGTTTGATTTAGTTGTTGTGAACCTTTACCCGTTCAATGAGACCGTCGCAAGTGGTGCCGAAATCGATGATTGTGTTGAACAGATTGATATTGGTGGACCAGCCATGATTCGGGCATCGGCAAAGAACTATGCCAACGTCGCGGTAGTTGTTTCCCCGAGCAGTTACCCAGAAGTTCACGCGGCGGTCGGCGCGGGTGGCACCACATTGGAACAGCGTGCCTTGTTGTCGGCACATGCTTTTTCGCACACAGCAACCTACGACATTGCGGTCGCAACCTGGATGTCCGCAGCTGTCGCGCCAGATGCGAATGAATTCCCGCGTTGGCGGGGGACGGCCTACACGCGCAGTGAAGTCCTCAGATACGGCGAGAACCCGCACCAGAGTGCCGCCTCCTACATTGGGGTAGGTAATGAAATCGGAATTGCAAACTCGCAGCAACTGCACGGAAAACCCATGTCCTACAACAATTTTATTGACGCTGACGCCGCTCGTCGCGCTGCATTTGATTTCTTGGAACCATCCGTAGCAATCATCAAGCATGCAAATCCCTGCGGGGTAGCCTCTGGCTCTGATATCGAACAGGCTTATCTCAAGGCCCATGCGACAGATCCCGTCTCGGCATTTGGTGGGGTAGTCGCGGCAAATCGAAGAGTAACCAAAGAAATGGCGGAGTCGTTATCCAAAGTTTTCACCGAAGTCGTAATTGCTCCGGAATTTGCTCCAGATGCATTGAGCGTTCTCAAAGAAAAAGCCAATTTGCGGGTTCTGGTTGCGCCAGGACCTCACCCTGGTCGCCGGATTGAGGGACGCACTATTTCTGGGGGCCTTTTGGTTCAAAGTGTCGACACCGTTAACGACAACGGAGACAATCCAGAGAACTGGTCACTGGTCAGTGGTGAACCTGTATCCGCTGAAACCATGGTGGACCTTGAGTTCGCCTGGCGAGCCTGTAGATCTGTTAAATCAAATGCAATCCTCCTCGCGATGAATTCTGCTGCGGTCGGGATCGGTATGGGACAGGTGAATCGGGTTGACTCGGCGCACCTTGCCGTGAATCGCGCTGGTGTGCGAGCCGCCGGCTCGGTCGCTGCATCCGATGCCTTCTTCCCCTTCGCGGATGGACTCCAGGTGTTATTAGACGCGGGCGTGATCGCGGTCGTTCAACCTGGAGGTTCCGTTCGAGACGAAGAAGTGATTGCGGCAGCACAAAGTGCCGGTGTGAGCATGTACTTCACGGGAACCCGTCATTTCTTTCACTAGCCAAGGTAGCGGCGTAAGTAGCGCCAAAGTTTTCCTTCCCATTACTTTTGTGGTGGGATCCCTCACTGCGTGGCAGGCCAGGGCGAATGGGGAACTGGCCGTGTTGGTGGGTAGCGGTCTCGAGGCGGCGCTTTGGAGTTTCGGTTCTGGTTTGATCATGCTGACAGTTTTGCTGTTGGTAAACCAGCGCATGCGGGTTGGAGTGGGAAAAGTTGTTAAGGGACTACGCAACCACGACTTCCCGCGGTGGCATATTCTGGGAGGCTTGCTCGGTGGAACATTTGTTGGAGTTCAGGCAAGTGTCGTACCACTGATTGGCGTCGCGTTATTTACCGTGGCTGTCGTTGCTGGTCAAAGTTCCAACGCATTGCTTGTAGATCGAATTGGGCTCGGACCCGCTGGTGTCACCGCGATTAGTCCGATCAGGGTGCTCGCAAGTGCACTAGCCGTTGGCGGTGTAATCGTCGCGGTCTCAAACCGATTAACAGGTGATGTTTCCCTACTACCAGTGCTCCTGGCCTTCTTCGTAGGTGCACTGATTGCCATTCAACAAGCCATCAACGGTCGAATCGGAATCACGGCGGGAAATGCATTCTCTTCCACCTGGTTCAACTTTGTTTTTGGCACCAGCGCGCTGCTAGCGGCCTCATTCACTCAGGTTTTCTGGGGCGAAATGCAGGTATCAAGCCTTCCAAGTAACTCGTGGTGGGTCTATTCCGGTGGAATCGTCGGTGTTGTGTACATAGCAATGTCGGTTTGGGTCGTCCCAAAAGTCGGGGTGTTAATTTTCGTCCTGATCTCCGTCAGTGGACAACTCACTGGCGCACTAGTTCTCGATGTCGTAATGCCTACCAGTGGAACGGTGATCACTCCTACCTTGTTCATTGGCGTTGGTCTAACTTTCATGGCCGTAGCGCTTTCCGTTCTGCCACGACTCATGCGCTCTCGACAATAGTTATTCGGGTAAATGCGAAACCCATCAAGAATTCATGGGGCTAGGGTAAGATCAATCTTCATTAGTTGAACAGTTCTCCAGACTTATTTTTCTTCCCCGATGGGAGCCCCAGTGGTCACAAGTTCAGTTTTATTGATCTTGGGACCTCAGATGGCGAGGGTCTGCTCGTGAAAGTGACGTCAATATGAACCACACCACTCGTCCGTACTCCACCTTGCGAGTTACGGTGGAAGGTGATTCGACATTCCCTTCAAATCCTGAGTCAGTTGACCGGGTCGACCGAGTAGTGGTCGAGGCTCCGCTCACCATCATTTTGGGCGAGCAGGTACTCGCTACCACCATGCGAACGCCGGGACATGATCTTGATTTGGCGGCTGGCTGGTTGGTGAGTGAAGCTGGAATTCAACAGTCGAATCAAGTAATTTCAATGCGAGCCTTTAGCGGGTCTAATAGAGAGCGCGCCGTAGGAACCGATTTCGA
>Ga0208770_1000238_pt1 | contig 40366 bp, 45 predicted proteins | sample AntAceMetag02UK9_FD_184771 | JGI IMG/M metagenome (GOLD analysis project Ga0208770, IMG submission 184771) | Saline lake microbial communities from Ace Lake, Antarctica - Antarctic Ace Lake Metagenome 02UK9 (SPAdes) (version 2) | ecosystem: Environmental > Aquatic > Non-marine Saline and... | reverse complement strand
GTGCAAGGACATGAAGACGGCGATCGCGATGATCCTGGACAAGATGGGGCCGGGCCACACCGTCACCCACCAGCGCCGCAAGACCACGGTCCTCCCGCCCGACAAGGCCCCGGCGTACACCGCCTCGGTCAACGTCAAGGACATCTTCGAGCAGCAGGTCGTCGCGTGCGAGCAGTGCGAGACTCTGGCCGGTGTCACGGACCTTCCAGGTGGGTCATGCTCTAAGAGCAACTGCGACGGCAAGCTCATCGCCTACCGCGTCGTCCAACCCAAGTTCCCCGGCCAGTTCAAGCCCTTCATGGAGAAGATTCAAGATGCTCATCAGCTACATTCGCGTGTCGTCACAGGGGCAGGTCCAGGGGGACGGCCTGGACCGACAGAGGGACGCGGTGAAGGCGTGGACGAAGGGGCATGACAGCAGCGCCTCGATCGCCCGCGAGTTCGTGGAGGCCGGGTTCACCGGCACCACCTTCGAGCGGCCGGTCCTGGGAGAGCTTCTGGCCTTCGTGCGGGAGATCTGCACCGAGAACAGCGACTACCACGACGGGCTCACCTCGAAGAAGCCGCGGCGGATCCCGACCGTTCTGGTCGAGCGGAGCGACCGCCTGGCCCGCGACAATCTCGCGTCGGAACTGATCCTCCAGGAGTTCCGCAACCTTGGCGTCCCGGTCATCGACTGTGAGGCGAACCTGGACCTCACGAACGATGACGACCCCTCGAAGGTGCTGATCCGGCAGATCCTCCAGGCCGTCGCGGAGTTCGACAAGTCATCCCTGGTGAAGAAGCTGAGGAAGGCCAGGGACCGGAAGCGGGCCAAGGATGGGCGGTGCGAAGGCGCGAAGCCCTACGGCTCCATGCCCGGCGAGGAGCCCGCGTTCGAGCTAATCAAGCTCGCCAGGCAGAAGGGTTATTCGATCCGGCAGATCCGCGATCATCTCAACCAGGCGGGTCATAAAGCCCGTTCTGGACGGCCTTGGTCCTCGGGAAGCGTCGGCAAAATCACCCAGCGTATTGATCGCGAGCATGAAGCTGGGTAATCTGTGGGGAACCCCCACGGAGCCCGATCATGCACTACGGCGATGAAGTCCACGGTGAAGTCAACTCAGCCGACGCCAGCAGTGGTGTCGAGATCCCGATCTACGAGGCCGGCAAGGTGTCGGCCCGCACCCTCCTCGCGACGGAAACCTTGGTCATCACGGATGTCCAGGTGATTTCCGTTCCAGGCGGGAATGTTGCGGTCATCCTTGACGCCGACGACGACAATGCCCTCGACGTGGGTGAGACCGTCGTGCGGGGCACGGTCGCGGCCAACGGCGGTGTGGCCATGAACTTCGGGGGATGCCCCAGGTTCGGCGTAGCGGGGGCTAAGCCCCATGTGATCGCGCCGGTTGGCGTGGTCGATGTTGTGTTTACCGGGTACATCAAGAAAGCATAGCCATGTTCAGCGGCATCATCGGCAACTCGGTCATCGCCGCGGGCGGCGGCGGCGGATCCGGCCTACCTGGATCCGACCTGGTGGCCTGGTTCGATATGTCCAACGCCGATTCGGTCACCGCGGCCGGCCGGCTCACAGCCTGGGCCAACATCGCCGTGGATGGGTTCCCCGCGTCGGTGGTCAACGCCTCCTCGGGGACCAACCCGCTCTACAACGCCTTCCCGCCGGTGGAGTCGCTTAACGGGGTCACGGTCGGGCGCTTCTTTGGACGCTTCCTGCTCGCCACCACCGGCGAGGACGCGCTGCTGAATGACGTGCTTGGAGGCACCGTCGCGATGGTGTTCAACCCGCTCAACAACGATGGCGGGGAGTTCTTCAGCATCACTGGCGGCGGGGATGACCGGCTGGTGCTCAATCAGAACGGCGACCGCACGATCCAGATCGTGGCGACCCCTGGAGTCTCGGACACGCCGGCGTCGGAAAGCGGCACCGGGGCTTTGACCGACGATACCTGGGTGGTCCTGATCGCTCGGGTAGACGCCGCCTCGGGCACCGTCCGCATCGTCGTGGATGGGTCCGACCACCTGGCCGACACGAACGTCACGGTCAGCAGCGCCTACGATGCCACCGCAGCGACCGAGCTTCGGTTCGGCAGCGCCGCTAACGTCAGCTTCGCGGAGATCCAGGTCTACAACGAGGCCCTGTCCAACGCGGAGATCACTACATTAACCAACTTCCTCACCTCGAAGTGGGGCCTGGCTTGAGACCTCGGAAGCTACCTCCGCCACCACCACCCAAGCCGCCCAATGTCGCACCGAAGGAACCCACCCCCGAGCAGGTCGAGAAGGCCAAGGAGGTCGCCGGCCTGGACGTGCCGGCAGATCCGAAGGTGGCCGATCTTGTCGATGACGAGACGGTCATCGCCAGGGCCAGGCGGATGCGGGGTCGCGACGGCCGGGCGATCAGCCACGCCCTCGCCTTTCTTTTGGACCTGAGCCCAGAGGAGTTCCTGGAGGCTGCGGCGAACGTGCAGACCAAGGCTGAGGAGATTGCGGTACAACTCGTCGTGAAGGCAACCAGCGGAACCCAAGAGGCAATTAAGATCTGCCTGGAGCGAACGGAAGGGCGGGTGCCTCAGGCATTAGAGGTCTCAACCAACTCCCACAAGGACATCCATGAACGTGTCGGAGACATCGCGATCAGTAGAGCCAACGCGGCGGCTGCTACAGCAACCGGGCTTAGGATTTCCGCAGAGAGCGCCGACCTGGACTTGTCCGAGGACGAACCTGATCGTCCCGAAGAAGACGACTGAGAACCTTCAGTGGCGTGCGAACCTCCTGGAGATGGCGTCTGAGGACATCGGCTTCCAGAAGGAGCTTTACACTGCCTGCGCCCTGAGTCCGATCCTATGGGTCAACCTCATGGTCTGGACGTTCCGCCAGAAGAAGGCGGATCCGATCCGCGGCGAGGTGCCGGTCACTGGCGAGGAGGCCCACGTTCCATTCATCACCTGGACGATCCAGGATGAGGGGCTCTACGAGCTTGAGCGGTGCATGGACATCAAGGGCGAGGGCACCGCGAGCGATGCGCTGATCGACAAGTCGCGGGACATGGGGGCCACCTGGCTCATCATCACGCTGTTTCACCATGCCTGGCTATTCCGGGACAACGTGAACCTCCTGTGGGTCTCGGCTACGGCGAGCGACGTGGACATGCACCCCACGAACAACCCGGACACGATCCTCTGGAAGCACGACTACATCAACCAATGGCTCCCCGACTGGATGCGGCCACCGATCCACCGGCGGAACATGCACCTGGGCAACAAGCTCCGGGGCAACTCCCTGGACGGCGAGGCGACCACCGGCAACGTCGGCCGGGGTGGCCGGCGTACCGCGATCGGCTTTGACGAGTTCGCGGCCGTGGAGGACGGCGAGGGGATGCTGTCGGCGTCGTCGGACACGACGGCCTGCCGGTTCTTCAACTCGACGCCGAAAGGTCCAGGCACGGCGTTCACGAACGTCCGCAACCAGATCAAAGCCGGCGACAAGGATATCAAGTACATCTGCCTGCCCTGGTGGGAGCACCCGGAGAAGGGGTACAACCGATCGCTGGTCGAGGACCAGAACGGCAATCGCAAGTTCACCTCGCCCTGGTACGAGGCGGAGTGCCGCCGGCGATCGAGCCCGAAGGAGATCGCTCAGAACCTCGACATCGACCACATGGATTCCGGGTCCAGGTTCTTCGACGGCCCGGTCGTCGCCAGGCACAAGTCGGCCTACTCGGTCACGGAAGATTTCTCGGCGAACATCGACTTCAGGACCAAGATGAACGAGGACGAGATGCGGGCGGTGGTCGTCGGCAAGGAGATTCGCAAGACCCGGTGCCACCGGACCATCAAGCATCGTCCCTGGAGGTTCTGGATGCGGTTGATCGACAACCGGCCGGACCAGGCTTACAACTACATCTTCGGGGTGGACATCGGCAACGGCCAGGGCATGTCCAACTCGGTCGTCTCGGTTCGGTGCAAGGAGACCGGCGAGAAGGTCGCCGAGTTCGCCGACGCCAACACGCCGCCCCACGACCTGGCTCGCGTGGTCGCCGCGGCCGGGCTCTGGTTCGGGAGCAAGACGGGGAGCTTTGCGCTGGTGGTGCCCGAGCGGAACGGCCCCGGCTCGACCTTCATCAAGGAGCTTGTGAAGCTCGGCTATCCCAATGTTTACCTGGAAAAACGCCGGGGAACGGTCGATGAGCAGACCACGAAGAAGTACGGTTGGCACAGCGACACGAACTCAAAAGAGGTGCTGCTGGGGGTCTACCGGCGAGAACTGGCCAGGGACACCTTCATCAACCCGTCGAAAGAAGCGCTGGCGGAAGCCGAGGAGTATATTTACTATGCAAGCGGCACGGTCGGCCCAGCGCGTCTCCTCAACGAGAACGAATCCGCCCGAGCCACCCACGGCGATCGTGTGATCGCCGACGCCCTATGCTGCATCGGGGACGAGTCGGTCGCGGCCAGCAAAGCCTCCTCGCCCGACATGCCGAACAACTGCTATGCGTCGAGACGGAGATCCCGCAAAGCATCGCAACAATCACAAGACCGATGGATTCGGTCCAGGAATAAACGGAGACGTTGACCATGCCGGCAACCATCGACCCACAGAGCTTGCAGCGTGCCGTGACCCAGGGCTTCGACCGGGTGGAGAACTTTCGACGCGCCAGGTATCGGTTTATGACCGAATACGTCGGCCAATACTACGACAAGGCGGACGGCATCGGGGAGGAGGCCCAGCCGATCAACCTGATCTTCAAGGCGATCTCGATCCTGGTGCCGCACTTGGTCTCGAAGAATCCCGAGCACGATGTCGAGTCGCGGTACGCCATGTACGGATCCACGGCCGAACTTCTGAAGCTCTATCTGGATGACCTGGTTAAGAAGATCGGCTACAAGCATGAGCTTCGGCTGACCATCATCGACGCCCTCATGTCGATGGGGATCATCAAGGATGGCCTCGGGGTCAGCGGCCAGTCGCTCGACGGCCCGGACGGTCTGGCCAACCTGGCTATGCCCTACGCGAGCCGGGTGGACCTGGACGACTTTACGATCGACCCTCTGTGCCGGAACATCCGCGAGGCCCTGTTCGTGGGTAGTCGCGTCCGCGTGCCCCGCGCCTTTGTCGAGGAGTCGGGCCTGTTCAACCTTGGCGACATGCGGCTCCCCAGCATCCAGGACCAGACGCGGAAGGGCCGCGAGGTCTCCAGCCTCTCCAGGAACAAGCGGAAGCACAACCGGGGCGAGGAGAACAACCTGGTGGATTACATGGATCTCGTTGAGGTCTATCTGCCCGACGCCCGCAAGATCGTCACGCTGCCCTTCGGCGACAACATGATGGTCAAGGACTTCCTCCGGGTCGTGGACTACGACGGCCCCGAGGTCGCCGGCGACTCCCCGGTGCTCGGCCCCTACCACCTGCTCGGGTTCCATTGGGTGCCCAACAACCCCTTCCCCATCCCGCCGTGCGGGATCTGGATGGACCTGCATGAGATGGCCAATTCCAACGCCGCGAAGGCGACGCGCCAGGCCGACCGGCAAAAGGAGATCTTGGTCTACGGCCGCGGTGCCGCCGACGATGCCGAGCAGGTGGCTGGAGCCAGCGATGGCGAGTCGATCGCGGTCGATCACCCCGACATGATTAAGTCGATCACGTTCGGCGGCACGAACGACGCGGTATACCAGCACTTGGATTGGATCAAGCGGGAGTTCGGCGAGTCGGGTCCAGGTGACTTCCAGCAACTCGGCGGCGAGGCGTCCAGCGCCGGGACGGCCACTCAAGCAAACATCCTCGCGTCGGCCGCGAACATCCGCGTCGGGGACATGAAGGATCTGATTTACGACTTCACCTCCAGCATCTCGCGGAGCCTGGCGTGGTATGGGTTCACCGACCCGCTCCTGGAGCTTCCGTTGAAGAAGCGGATCCCCGGCGGCGAGGACGTAACGCTAATGCTCACGCCCGAGGCAATCCACGGCGACTTCCTGGATTACCACTTCGACATCTCCCTGGAGTCGATGGATCGGGAGAACCCGCTACAGCGGAGCCAGAAGCTCATCCAGTTCGTGCAGACGGTCATCCCCACGGCGATCCAGACCTTCATGCAGTTCTTCCAGATCGGGATGCCGCAGATGTTCAACCCGATCAAGTTCATCAACATCAACGCGAAGCTCCAGGGCATCGACCACTTCGAGGCGGTTTGGGGAGATCCCGAGTTCCAGATGATGGTGATGGAGATGCTGGCCAAGGCCCCGATCATGCAGGGTGCTCAAGGGATGCCTGGAGAACCAACCGGGGCCGGCCCCGAGGGCATGGGTGCCCGAGCCCAACTCGGACCCGGCGGCGGCGGTGGTGGCGGCGGTGGTATGGGCGGCTTCGGCGGGATGCCGAAGTTCCAGGCCCAGGGCCTCGACCCCAGGGCCGAGCTAATGAAGTCGTTTGCCCAATCCGGCTCCGCGCCGATGCAGTTGGGCATGGGCAACCCCACCGGGCTCCGAGGTGGAGCCCCCGTATTTTAACCTGGAGCTACTATGAACCCGACCCCCGAAGACACCTGGCAAGCCGAGTCTGATGCCCGCACCTTGATCGAAGTCAACGAGATCAAGAACGACGCTTCGCGGTACGCCGCCGCCAAGAAGCAGCTCAAGAAGCAGGCTAAGGCAGCAACCGACGCATCCCTGGAGGGGAAGGTCGCTCGCAAGCTGAAGAACCTGAAGGATTTTTCCTGATGCCCACCTACGTTTACAAGTGCGAAGTCTGCGAGCACGGCCAAGACGAGTTTCGCCCGATGGACGAACGGGACGCGCCGGGGGTGTGCGACAAGTGTGAGGGTAATGCCCTTCGGGACATCGCTTCAGAGCTTGGCGGGGTGCAAACCGATTGGGCCGAGCCGATTTATTCTGAGGCCGCGGGGGTTGGCCCGGAGCAGGTCGCCCAAGCTCGCGCCGTCAACAAAAACCACGAATACACGGACGATGGGCGCATGATCTTCAGATCTAAGGGGCACCGGAAGCAGTGCCTCAAGGATCTGGGCATGGTCGATCGCGACGGTTTTGATTGACAACCCCCCCTGCCTAGACTAACAATAGTACCTATCTTGCCCAGGTTCACCTACCCGCTTGTCGCGGAAGCGAGCCCTGGGATCGAAAGGTAGCTAGGTCATGGCAGAGGAAGCAACACAAGGTCTCCAGGTTAATCCCGACGTTCCCTCAGCAGGGAAGGGCGGCGTTAGTGCCGCCGCCGAGAGCAAGATCCAGGGAGCCCTGGATGATGCCTTTGGCGGCGTTGACGATAAGGACCAAGATGGAGGGAAGGACCAGGATCAAGCTACCGATAACGCCGGCGATGATGGTGATGGCGAGGCGGTCACGACCGTCCGCGAGCACAAGCGCCGCCGGCGAGCCCCCAAGGACAAGCCCAAGCCTTCGCAGCAGCGGAGCCAGTGGGCCGAGCCCGAGGGGACTGAAGCTGGAGGAGAAGAATCTGTCGAGGACGACGATGACGACGACGAGGGCACTGAAGGTCAAGCCCCGCCAAAGCCGAACGCCAGCAAACCCAAAGCTGCCGACCCGGACGATGATGGCGAGGGAGACTCTACCACCCCTTACGGCGGCGTCGATTCTCGATTGGTGAACGCGGCTAAGAGGCGAGGCTGGTCCGAAGATCGGATCCAGCGTCTCATCAAGGCCGACGAGGAACTGGCGATCGACACGTTCGACCAGCTTCTCCAGGATGCGAACAATCTCTCCCAAGAGTACGCAACCCTGGGGCGGCATGTCCAGCAGTCGAACGGCCAGGTTCCACCGCAGCAGGCCGGCCAAGCGGACCAGCAGGGGCAGCAGCCCCCGCAGCAACAAGTCCCCTACGGTCAAGGCCAGCAACCGATCCAGCCAGGGCAGCAGCCCCAGGCAAACCCCAGCGGGCAACAGCAAGGTGGCTTGCTGCCCAAGTTCTCGTTCCAAGGTGAGCAAACGAAGGGACTGGATGAAGGTTTTGTCCAGACCGTCCTTACGCCCATCCAGGAACACATGGACCGCATCGGCCAAGTTCTAAACAACGTCGTTGCGGGCCACGACAGGTTCATCCAGGAACGGCAGAACGAAGTGCTTTATCAGCAAATCGACTCCTACTTCGATGGCCTGGGCGACGGCTACCAAGACCTGTATGGGAAAGGCGCTCGTAGCGAACTCAACCAGCAGGCGATGGAGTCACGTCGTCGCGTCGTCCGCGAGGCCGATGCAATCCGCTACGGGGCTATGGCCCAGGGCCGCAACGTCAGCGTTGCGGAGGCCCTGGAGATGGCCCACAGTCTTGTATCCACACCACACCGAGACCAAGCGGCACGCCGGAAGATCACGAACGGCCTTCAGCAGAGACAGGCCCAGGTAACAGTCCGTCCAACCAACAAGACCGGCAAGAACGAGCAAGTCTCGGACGACCCGATCGAGCGGGCAGAGCGGAACCTGGCCAAGCGACTCAAGAAGCTGTCGTGATTTAACCTGGTGATGCCCAGGAGACCATAACTATGAGCAGCGGTATCAAGAATACGCAACTGCTTGACCTCCTGGCGACCACGCTCCCCGACCTCCCCGACAACGAGTTCGAGGTGGCCTGGGAGTACCGCGATTACGAAGTTTGTAATCGCTGGTTCCAGCAGGACAAGATCGACGTGGACGGCGGTGTTACCATCGACCGTCGAATCATGCTCGACCACTCAGGCGCAGCACAGTATGTGCGTCTGTACCAGCCTTCGACGCCCAACGTGGCGGACGTGCAAAAGCGCATCTCCGTCCCCTGGTGTCAACTCGAAGTGAACTGGAGCGTCGAGCGACGTGAACTCCTCCGAAACCGATCCTCCGCGAAGGGCTTTATCAAGCTCATCATGTCGCGCCGGGTCGATGCGATGTCGGCCCTGGCCGATCTCCTGGAGGAGAAGGCTTGGGATGTGCCGGCCAACGCCAACGACGACCTCCTGCCCTACGGCTTGCCGTACTGGCTGGTGCTCGCCAACGATGGCGTTGATACCGATGGTGCCTTCAACGGTCAAACCGTTCGCTACGGCGACGGCACGACCGGCACCACGCGGGCCGGGCTCGACTCCGCGACCTTTGATAAGTGGCGGAACTGGACGGCCCAATACACCTCGGTCAACCGGACCCTGATGAAGCGTATGCGTAAGGCGTTCCGCGCCGTTCGCTTCCGCTCGCCTGTCACGGTGAAGGACATGTCCGAAGGGCCTTCGAGCAACTTCCGCATCTACATGGACCTCGACACCATCGTTGAGTTCGAGGAGGTCGCTCACAATCAGAACGACAACCTCGGCGGCGAGGTGGCGGCGTTCGGTGGATCGACCACGTTCCGCCGGATCCCCCTGGTTGACATCCCCCAACTCGACACCTTCACGGTGACGGATGGCGGATCCAGCACCTTCAGCCCGGATCCGATCTACATGGTCAACCACTCGAAGTTCTATCCCATCGTCCAGGAAGATGACTGGCTCGTTGAGTCCGATCCCGAGACCGACCGTACCCTCCACAACGTCTTTACGTCGTTCGTGGATGGGTCTCACCAGTTCATGTCCACGAACCTCCGCACCGCCGGTGCGGCGATTCACAAGGTCATCCCCGCCGCTTAATAGCGACGGATGATACCTGGATATGATCGTGCCCTTCGGGGCTTCCACTTCGCAACAAACTAGCATGGAGACAACGCATGTCTGGTAGCAATGTTCAATACCAGGGGAACCACCCCCTGAAAACCAAGAAGGTCTACTACAACGGCTCGACCCCTCTGACTAAGAATCAGATGTTGACCTACGTTGAAGACGCTTCTCTCCTCGCCACCCTCCAAGCCGCAGAGACCGCAGCCCCCGGCTCGCAGAACTTCGGCTTGGCTCGGGGTACGCTGGTTGAGACTCCCGTAACCGCTTCGCTCGCGCTGTTCGCCGGCGTCCTCCAGGACGGCGACGAAGGCAAGGCGAACGGTGCGTGGGTCACGATCATCCAGCCGGTGTCGGGTGACGTGCTCTCGGTTCGCGCCACTGGCGCGACCGATATCGCGGTCGGCGACGACCTGGAACTGGTAAACGCCGGCGACGCCCTGGTCCATGAGGCCTTTGACGCCGCGGCGACCCTGTTCCGAGCGATGGAGGCGTACACCGCCGCCGCCGACACCAGCATCCTCGCGATGCGTTACTAAAATCCAACGCTCCTCCTCGGCGAAAGCTGGGGAGGGCTATTCCCCATTCACCCCAACCTGGAGACTCGCTATGAAAGGCAAGTACACGAAGAAGAACATGACCGGAGGCAAGATGAAGAAGTCCAAGGGCTTCCCAAAGGGCAACAAGAAGAAGATGGGTCGCACCGGCACGAAGTCGAAGTAACCCCCTTCTTCATTCGCACCTTTACCTGGATGAACGATGAACCCGACAGGCGGACTACGATTCGATGCCATCACGATCCGCGTCGCCGAGTACCTTGGCGTCGCGAGCTATGGTTCTGCGGGTAGCACTGCCGCCGCGGTCCCAACGGATCCCCACGACCTCGACCTGTGCAAGCGCCTGGTCAACGATGGGATCCGCATGTTCATCTCCGATAACCCCAAGTGGTATTGGATGCGAAAGACCTACTCGCTCACGCTCAGCAACCTGGCTGTGCCCGAGCAGATCGACGGGGATCCGGGGCGATACTTCATGCCCCAGGACTTCAACGGCGACGCGATGGGATCCTGGACCTTCGGGCCGGACCAAAACGTGTGGCCCGAGATCGTGACCCTGCCCGACACGGTGATCCGCCAGTGGCGCTCGATCCACTCGGGCAATCAGTCGGGGATCCCTCATTACGTTTCCTTCAGCAAGACCCGCGACGCCGACGTTCCCGCCGGCCAGCGGGGACGCTGGGAGGTGACGTTCTACCCCGATCCTGGACAAGCCTACGTCGTGGAGCTTGACTATCGCCACTACTTCAACGAGCTAGTGGATCTGACCCAGGATTACCAGCCGGCCGGGGCGGAGCACGACGAGACGATCGTGGCTGCGGCGATCGCGAAGGCCGAGCTTGATCGCGACGACGTGATGGGCTCGCGGAACCAATACTATGAGAAGTGCCTGAAGAACAGCATCCGCGTGGATCTTCAGCAAGCCCCGAAGACAGTTGGCGGCAACCTGGATCGTTCCAGTCTGCCAGCCGTGTTTAACCGCCGACAGTTGGGTTACTCACGGCCCGTCCTTCCGGCCAACTATCAAATCTCCTAATGAAAGGATACGACTGTGACTCCAGGTAACTACCTCCGCCAGCTTCAGATGCTCACCGTGGGAGGCAATGGCTTTAACAAGCAACTGCCCCTCACCCCTAACGGCTGTGCCACCACCGGCACGCGAGCCACCGCGACCAACTCTGTCCCCGCCGATGCCATCGTGCTCGACGCGGACGGCGAGGACGTGATCGTGGGATCCACCATCCCGCTCGACTACGACCAGGAATCTGACCTCCTGGACGTGGCCCTGATGGTCCGCAATGTCTCGGGCACCTCTAACACCCTCCAGGCGAGTGATGTGTCTCGCGGCCGGGTGGGCACGGACATTGTCGATGAGGCGGGGTTCACGCCGGCGACCGCCACGCTGGTCAACGCCGCCTTCGACATCGGCCTGGTGTCGGCGAACCTGTCGGGCCTCACCTGGCTCGCGGGCGACGTGTTCCATGTGAACTTCGCGACGGCCGCGACCACCAGCTCGGGCATCATGCACGTCGTCGGGGCAGTCATCACCTACCGCTCGGTCCTGGTCGCCTACAAGGATGCCAACCGCGGCAACGAGGACACCGACACCTCGACCAACCACCTCAACTAAGGCAGCTTTTCTCCTCCGGGTTCTCGCCTCGCAAGAGGCGGGGGCCTTTTATTATGCGAAAGCCGATGCCACTTCAGTTCCCGGTGTCGGGTGTCGTTGAGAACGCACCCTACTCCCAGCAGCCACCGGGCACGACGCCGGACGCGCTTAACGTGCGCTCGTTTGACTCCCTGGAGAGACGGAATCGCGGGGGCCAGCGGATCGGAATGTCAAAGCTGGCTGCGAGCCCTATCAGCGCCGGCAATCAGATCCAGCTTCTTGAGCAGATCGTTAGAGCCCTTGACCTGGTTCAGTCCGCGGCGTGGAGCGACAAGCTGGTCAACCCAGCCTCCGCCTTGTCCGCGGCGTTTAATCACTACGCCCGCTGGGATCCGAATGGCGCTTACCTGGTCCAATCTACACCTTCCAGCGGGATCCGAGTCTACCCCTTCGATGGGGTCTCCTTTGGCACCGGGGTTACGCTGGCTCACTCAACGATCGTTTCCGCGATCGGATCGGGCGACGTCAACGATATCGCGGTTTCCAACGACGGGGCTTATTTAATCATTGGCAGCGACGCGGGGATTGGGTACTGCACGATCAGCCCCACTGCGTTCGGGGCGATCACCGAGTTCGGATCCTTGACCGACGTGTTTGGCGTCCGCTTCACGCCCGACAGCAACGCGCTGGTTTACCTCGACCAGACCGGAACCGGGTTCCATGCCATAGCCTGGACAGGGACGGCTCTGGGTTCGGCCTACTCCGATCCTGGAGTCTCCGCAATCGGGACCGGCGGCAACTCACTGGAGATGTCTCCGACCGGCGAGTTCGTGGTCGGCATGGACAGCACGAACCTCTATATGATGGGATTCACCAGCCTCGGAGGTTTCACCACCGACATTGATTCGGTGCCGGATAGTTTGAGTGGACTTCCAAACCGGATGGCAATTAACCCGGCCGGCAGCTTCATCGCTTGGGGGTGTGGAGGATCCTCCTCTTTCCGCTATGCGCCGATCAACGTCTTGACTGGCTTTGGCGCTAGCACGTCTGAGGCCGCTGGGATTGGAGACGTGCTAGATGTGAAGTTCGACCCAAGCGGAAACTACCTGGGGGTCGCCGGAGAGACCACGCCCCATGCGAAGATCTATCAGTTTGGCGGCGGGCTCGGGGCGGCGTTGACGGCCCCCGGAACGCCGCCGGCCGCGGATGTCCAAGTCTTTGCCTGGAGTAGTGACAGCCTCAACATTGCCACCGCGACAGACTCGGGTTTAGAAGCATGGGCTTTCCTGCCAGCCGCGATCAACCCCACCGCCCGCGAGACCCGCTTGGTGGCGGTGTCCGGCGGCAATATGTACCAGTCAAGCGTAAGCCTGGCTACCTTCGCGCTGGTCTCAGGCGGATCCTCGGCGTTCGATGAGACCAATCCCGCCCTCATGGCTGATACCGCATTCCAAAAGCTGTTCGTTGCAGATGGGATTTCCGCCAACTACCAATACCTGGACTTTGCGGACACCACGCTGAAGGATTGGGCGGGCGACATCACGGACGGATCGCTGCCCCAAGGGACGACCGACACCACCTTGGGATGCCGGTTCCTCGCGGTGTACCGCGGCCGCGTCGTGCTCAGCGGGCTTAAGGAAGAACCTCAAAACTGGTTCATGTCCAGGGCCGGAGATCCGTTCGACTTCGACTACTCCCCAACCGTGCCCGACGCGACTCAGGCCGTCGCCGGCAACAACTCCGAGGCCGGCGAGCTTGGCGACATCGTGACAGCGCTCGCCCCCTATCAGGACGACCTCATGGTCATGGGCGGGGCGAACTCGGTGTGGGTCATGCGTGGCGACCCTGCCGCCGGCGGTCAGATCGACAACATCGTCCGCGGCATTGGCATTGTCGGCCCCCACGCCTGGTGCTTTGACGACGTGGGCAACTTCTACTTCTTCGCGGTCAACGGCCTGTACCGGATTTCCGCCGGCCTGGGTACTCAGCCGGAACTCATTTCCAAGAACAAGCTCGACACAACCTTCGCTGACCTGGACGTGTCTGCTCAGTACATCCGCATGGAGTATGATCCGATTTGGCAGGGGGTTCACATCTTCAACGTGAGCGAAGCCGAGCCGTCGAGCAACGCCCTCGCGCCGATGCACTACTTCTGGGACTCCCGTAACAACGGCTTCTGGCCCGACCAGTACCCGGCCTCGATCGGCCCAACGGCGACCCTCTACTTCAACGACGACAACCCCGAGCGATCGGGCGTTGTTCTTGGCGGATGGGATAGCTACCTCCGGCAGTTCGATGACGGGGCTGCCGACGACGACGGCACCGCGATCACCAGCCGGGTGCAGTTCGCGGCCGAGAACCCCGGCTTGGCGATGGCCGACTCAAAGCTGAGCGAGATCCACATCAACCTGGACCGGCAATCAGACGACCTTACCTTGAACGTCTACTCCGGGCAGACCGTCGAGGACGCGGTGCGGGACGCCAACCTTCGATTCGCTCGGACCCTGGTGGCCGGCAAGAACAACGCGATCCGCCAACGAGCCCGAGGAGCGGCGATCGTCTTCGAGGTCACTCAGTCAGCCACCGCTTCGACCTGGGCCTACGAGAACGGCTTGGCCATCTTCGAGACTCAAGGGAAGACCCGAAGAAGGAGGCAGTAATGCCCAGCGCCTTCGGACAAGACAGGACGCCGGGTGAAGACGTGCGCGTCCGCCGCAACTCCCAAAGCTGGCAAGACGATAACAACCTGGTGCTTCCGGCGGGAGCCCTTAGCGTTGATCCAGAGACGGGGGCTCTGTTCGTCAACATCGTCGCGCCGCTCCAGATCGCCTCAAACGCGATCGGCATTGACCTTGGGAACGGCCTCGCGGTCGTGGCCGATCAGTTGGCCGTGGCGTTGGCTGCGAACCCTGGACTGGCCTTCAGCAGCGGCCTGTTGCTCATCGACCTCGACACGAACCCAGGGCTCGCGCTCGCCGCCGGCGGGCTGGGCATTAGCTTGGCGGCGAACTCCGGGCTCACAACGACGGGGGGCCTCCAAGCTGTGCTCGACGGATCTTCGCTGTCCCTCGGGGCGTCGGGGCTCAGCGTGACGGATCCAGCCGGCCGGCAAGGGGTGTCGGCGGTTGTGACCGTCGCTTCCAACGCGGCTTGGGGCGAGACCATGCGTGCGGACCCTTCGGGGGGAACCTTTGTTATCACTGCCCCTACGGCCGTTGGGAACGCCGGCCGGCGGTTCACGGTGAAGAATGTGACCAGCGACACAACCTCCTTCACGATCGACGCCAACGGGGCGCAGACGGTAGATGGGGCAAGTGACGCTACAATCAGCACGGCGTTCGGAAGCCTGACTCTTGAGAGCGACGGGGCGAACCTGATGATCGTCGCATCGGCCTGACCCCTGGAGACCACCATGAGCATCACCCTCAACCAATACCTGTCCCTGGAAGCGGTCATCGACAACGCCCAGGTTTCCATCGGCCGGCGGAACGTGGCTCAAGAGATCGTCATGGCCGGCCTGAAGTACGACGCCAGCTTCTCGATTACGAACACCAGCGGAGACAACTTCAACTCCGACGTGATATGGGCAACAGGGGACGGCGGCGTAACGACGTTTGATTACCTATACCTGGAAGTAGACGCCGCCGCCCTCGTCGCCTTGCAGAACGGCAATAGCGACTCGATGGTGCTCAGCCTGATCGCTGGCGTACCGCTGATCCTTGGGGCCGACGAATACCTGGACGGCGCGCTTGGGGCCGACGGTTCCGCGACGACCGTGGCCGACGTGATTGACCAGATCACCGTCAAGAACAACACTACTGGAGCAGCGGCCGGCGTGGTTGTCACCGGCCGCTTGGTCCTGTTCGATTAGGAGATGCTATGAGCCAGTACGGCGGAACTAACGTGGACTTCACGGCCATCATCCGGCAGATGCAGCAGCAAGAGGCGCAGCGGAATGAGGACGCTCTGGGTCGCTACGCCCAGGCCAACACCCTCGCCCAGCAACTCACCCAGCAGGTGGGGGCGATGGGCACCTACGGCGCGGCCGAGGCACAGATGAACATGGTGGGCAATGCGGCTCACCAGCGGATCTCTGAGGGCGCGACCCAGCAGTTCGCCCAGGCCGATCAGGATCTTATGAATCGCGGGCTCGGCAATACGACGATCCGAAGCTCGGTCCAGCGGGGCATCGGCATGGACGAGCAGCGGGCCATGAATGAGCTTGACGAGGGCCTGGCTGCTCAGCGGTCGGGCCTCCTGGAGCGTCGCGCCGGCCAGGAGTTCCAGTCGGGCGTCAACGAGATCGACACCCTCCTCTCCAGGGTAGACGAGCCGATCGACTACGGTCTTATGGCCGGCTTGCTTCAGCAGGCTTCGGCCACGCCCCAAGGCAAGCAGCAGATCTCGATCGGCCCTGGCTCCAGCAACTACGGATCTCAATTCCGGGCGATGCCTGGAGGCGGAGGTGGAGGAGGCGGCGGGGGAAGCGGGCCGCGAACCTTTACCAACTCGGGCCTCTCGTCTTTTACTGATGCCGCCGGGTCGCAAGGCTCAGGCGGCGTCCAGACCTTCTCGAACCGCGCGGCCCCCCAGCCGCAACAGCGATCCTACTCCTCGGCTGGATCGTCCACCGGGCAGAACCGAGAGAGCGCCGGGTCGGGGCAAGGCATGACCAGCTACTACGGTGGTCAGCCAGGCAACTCAGCCCAAGGGGCGCTCGGGGGCTACGCTTTCGGCCCTGGCATCATGGAAGGTTCGACCTACCAGGGAGCCACCGGGAGCGGGATGCCCCTGTTCCAGATGCCCAGCGGGGCGATCACGAACGACCCGAGCGCCGAGGGGATGAGTTCGATGATGGAATCCGGCACCGGAATGATCTCGGGGCCGGGTGGAGTCTTCGGTGCCGACGCCGGCGGCGTTGGGGCAATGGGAACTCGGCCGGCCGGCGGGGATCCCCAGGCGGCGGCTCCGGCCGCGGGCGGGGATGGCGAGCAGAACATGGACGAGTTCGTTTACCTTGGTGGCCGGTACTACACTAAGGAGGAGTACGCCCGGATGACGGGAACCTGGAGCGACGGAACCAAGTACCAGAAATAAGGATCGTTCAATGCCAGCCCCTCGCCCCGTCTCCGTTTCCTACATGGACCCCGGCTCTGTCGGAATGCTTGCCCTTCGCTCTGGCGAGGGGATGCTGCGGGACCGGCTCAGCAGTGAGGCGAGCAGCATCATCGACTCCACGCGACGCTACCAGCTTGGGCAACAGGAGATCCAGTCCAGGGAGCGGATGTTTGCGATCGAGCAGGCGTACCAGAGTCGGGCCGGCAGTGCTTCACCCCAGCAGAACATCCAGCCGGCCTCGACCCGACAGCAGCAGCTAGACGATACGCTCCGGCAGATGGTCGGCCAGGGGACGGTCAACCCCGATCAAGCAAGCTGGCTCCGGCTGAGCGCCTTGGGCGTGAACCAAGCCCCGATCAACCAGGCGCTCGGGGTTGCGACCGGCGGACAGTCCAGTGGCCTCACCCCCTACCAGCAGAGCCAGATGCAATACCGCCAACAAGGGGACGCCCAGGACAACCAGGCAAGAGCCCTCCAGCAGCAGATCGAGCAGGCCGAGCAGCAGGTCAAGATGTACGAGGACTCGATCCCTGGTGGCGTCGCCGGCATGAGCGGGGAGGAGCGCCAGCAGTACGACCAACTGACCGAACTGCTCAACCAGCGGCAGACGAGCTTGTCCGGCATGTACCAGCAATTCAGTCAGGCTCCGGCCGGCGGCGCTGGCGGGCAGATGGGTCAGGCTCCGGCCGGCGGCTCGATGACCTTCGAGCAGGCTCAACAGCAGGGCTACGTCTTCCAGGACGCCAACGGCCAGATCATTTACTGGAACGGATCCTCCTACGCACCTAAACCATGACAGCTTTCAACCAGAACCCAACGCTGCGGCCAACCGCTTCACCACCCCCGCCGCCGCCTGGCTTCTTCCCGATGGGACAGCCAGGCGGTTCTCCTATGGGCTCGCCTCCGCCACCGCCAGCGGGGTTCTTCCCCGCGGCGGATGTGCCCGAGGGCGAGTATTCATTCCTGGCCCGGCGGGTACACCCGAGTGCTTACATTCCCGAGGGGATGGAAGATAACGTGCCGTCCCTACGCAACACCGGGGTTACTCCAGGTAACGCGGGCATCTGGGCGGCACTCCACGTCGGTCAAGAGAACCAGAGGCGGCAGGCCGAGGGCAAGCACAACCTCGACCCCGACACTCAACTCGCGATCCAGGACATCTACAAGCGGATGGCCGGCCGTGGTGACGTTTCGAGCCAAAACTTCTACGAGCAGACCCGGCAGCGCCAGGCCGACGATCGAGGCAACACTTTGGGCGGTCGTGTTCAGGATGCGTCGGGAGCCTTCACCGGCAACCTCGCGAACACCGGGCTCGACATCCTCGGGCTCGCAGCCCCGCAGACGGCCAACCGGCTCAGCCAGGCCACCGACGAGCAGTACCGAACGGGCCAGGCTTACGACAATGCGATCAACCCCGTCAACGCCGGCAACCTCGCGGCCGAGGCTGTGAAGATGGCGACGGTGGCTCGCGCTGGGCCTGGTGGCATGGCGGCGTTCTACGGCACGCAAGGTGCTGGCGGTCAGCGCCGCGAGGTGGCCACGCTCCGCGACCAGGGCAACGACATCTCCGGGCTCAACGAAGCGCTCACCACGTTCGGCGTCGGCGCGACCGAAGCGATCTCGGGCTACATCGGTGGCCGGATCTTCCGCAGCATGGGCGGCGTGCTGAAGGGTGCAGCGCCCGAGTTCCGGGCCGCGCTCGCCAGCGGGTTCCGGCCGGCCGTGACCGAGGCGATCCGGCAGACGGCGATGGTCTCTGGCCACGCGCTCGCAGAGGGCACCGAGGAGGCCGTCACTCAGGCCGTCACGAACCTCATCCGCCAGGGGGTTAATCCCGAGCAGGCGATCGCCGAAGGGCTCGCCGAGTCGTTCACGATGGGCGTGCTCCTGTCGCCCTTCGGTGCAGGCAACATCGACGCCGGCCGTGGTCGCGAGGGCGTGGATCCTGCGGGTGCCGCCCAGGGCACCGCGCCGGCCGGCGCTGGGGCGATGCAGGCCCAGCCCGCCCAGCTTGCCGAGGAGTTCCAGAACCGGATCCAGCGACGGCTCGCTGAAGCCCAGGGGCCGGACGACGTGGGGCAAGCCGCGGTGACAGAGCTTCAGCCGGACGTGAACACCGATCCGACCCGCCGGCTGGACCCCCAGCCCGACGCGGAGGCGGTTTACGACCTCACGCCGGGGGGTCAGGAGCCGGCTCCTCCGAGCTTCCTCCAGCAGACGGGTCAAGCCCCGGATATCGCCGGAGGCCCGCTCACAGCCCCGCCCAGCGTTGCCGGTGAGCCTTCAGCGGTCAATCCGCTCGCCCAGGCTGGCCAGGATTCCGTCCAAGGGGTCCAGCCGAACATTGCAGGCCCTCAAGCTGGAAGCCCGCAGACGGGCTCTCCGGGCGTTGCTGGGCAAGGGCAGGTGCCCCTCCCGCAGAGCGCCAGCCGGGATGAGATCGCGGCGCTGGTGGCGTCGTCGGACCCGGACGTGGTTTCCGGCGGGCTCCCGGCCGACATCGTGACCCAGGGGTTCGCTGGCGAGATGGCCAACCTGAAGAACGGGGACCAGGACTTCGAGCTTGTCGATGTGCCGGTCTCCCTGGTCCGCCAGCAGAGCGACTACCAGCCCGAGCAGGTCGCCGCCTACGCCCAGCAGCCGGCCGAGTCCGCGCCGCCCGGTGTCGGGGGCTTCACGAAGTTCGGCGACTTCGCGCTGGTGGACGGCAACACCCGAGCCCGCGCTGCGGCCCAGCGTGGCGACGCGACGGTGCGGGCCTACGTCCCCAAGTCCGACGCCGAGCAGATCCGCAAGCGGTTCGCCGACCAGCAGCGAGCCCAGCGGGCCGAGGAGTCGGTCGAGCAGTTATACGACGAGGCCCGCACCGACCCGCTGACCGACCTCGGCAACAAGCGGCGGTTCGATGAGGCGGTCCAGGATGCTCAGTCGATGGCCGACGAGTCGGGCGAGCCCTTCTCGATGATCGTGATGGACGCGGCCAACCTGAAGGCAGCGAACACGGCCTTCGGGCACCAGGGAGCCGACGAGAAGCTGCGAGCGATGGCCCAGGCGATCGCGGAAGTCACTCGCCAGGGCAACGACGGCCGGCCGGTGGACATGATCTCCACCCGGCAGGGCGGCGACGAGTTCGCGGTGATCCTGCCTGGAGCCAACCAGGCCGAGGCCGAGATGGTCCTGAAGCGGATCCAAGAGGTCGCCGGCCGCGAGGAGATCGTGCCCGGCGTCTCGATGTTCTTGGCCGGCGGCACCAGTGAGTACGCCCCCGGATCCGGCGATGTGAAATCGGTGATTAAAGCGGCCGACGACTCGGCCGAGCAGCGAAAGGAACAGTCCAAGCGCGACGCCGGCGAGGTGACAAGCCGGCAGGACGCCGAGCGTCTTGTCCAGGAGGGCGTGATGAAGGGGATCTTCAAGCAGGAAGTCAAGCCTGAAGACACGCCCACGCTCCCGCAGCCCAAGGCACCTTCAGCCAAGAAGACCCCGACTACGAAGGCCGACAGGGACGACGCGAAGATCAAGGCCAAGTTCGCCGACACCGAAAGCCAACAGTTGTTCGCCGAGGAAGCAGAGGACCAAGCCGACGACGAGCCGATCACGGATCCCAACGAGGATCCCAACCTCCCCGACGACCTGCTCGATCAGGTCGCCAAGATGGGTTGGGAGCCCGACGCGACCCGCACGCGGCTCGAAGCGAAGATGGGCAACAGCCCCGAGGTCCGGCGGTCGATGATGCGTCTGCCTGGACCCGAACTCCTCAAGCTGGCCCAGGCCGTGCTCGGCTCGACGCCTGGCGTGAAGCGGATGATCGGCCGGCCGCGCGTACTGGGATGGTTCAAGCCCGACATCAACGGCGTCGGCGAGATGAACATCAACCCGACGATCGGCCGCAACGAGGTCTTGCTTGCCAAGGTGCTCGCCCACGAACTCGGCCACGTCATCGACCATGTGCCGGACTCGGGGATCGAGTCGCGGCCGAACATTATCTCGCGGCTCCGCGGCATGAGGGACGACATCAAGGAGGCCCTGGGCCACCCGGTCGGCGACGTGAAGAAGGAGCTGATCGCTTTGACCACGGCATGGAGCGGCCCGATCGCTCCAGGCAACTCGAAGCACAGCGTCTATCGACGGTCAGACGCGGAGATCTATGCCGAGTTCCTGTCGGTCTTCTTGTCGGATCCGGCGATGGCTCAACGCAAGGCCCCCAAGGCGTTCGAGATCTTCATGGCCCACGTCAACAACAAGCCCGACTTCGCGGATAACTACATCGCGATCCAGGACATGCTCGACGGCCAGAGCGAGGAGGCGATCGCGGCTCGTCAGGCGGACATCCGTGGCGACTTCAAGAAGGGCAACGAGCGGATGCAGATCGCGGCCGAGGCTAATCGAGCCCGAGCACAAGACCCCTGGGAGAACTTCCTTCAAGCCACCCTCGACTCGGCCACGCCCCTGATGAAGCTGGAGAAGGACGACACCGGATCCTGGAGGGGATCGCACATCGACATGGCCAGCGATGAATACGCGATGGTGGACCAGGAAACTCAGATCATGGTCGATGACGTGCGGGCGGCGCTCAAGCCGGCCCTCAACGCGGGGATCGACACCGGGGTCATGGGCGAGTGGCTAATGATGAACCGCATCGCCTACGGCGACCGCTCCCGGATGAAGGATCTGGACAAGGCCATCAAGCTCGGCCTGGACCCCAAGGATCTCAACAACCGCGACCAGGCGTACATCAACCCGCGAGGCTATGGCCCTACGTCCGCCAAGCAGAACCTTGACGCGATCGAGAAGACGCTGGGCAAGGAGAAGGCGGACATCCTGAAGAAGTCGATGGAGACTTTCCTGGATATGCCGTACCAGATGGCGGAGAAACTGCACCGTGAGGGTGCGATGACCGATGGCATGTTCGAGATCATCGAGGCGAACCGTGGCAACTATGTCACGTTCGCGGTGCTCGACTACCTGGACGCTTCGATCCCGGCCGCGATCCGCAAGCAGATCGGCACCTTCAAGCCGATCGCGAACCCCTTGGTCGCGACCACGATGAAGATGATGAGTCAGGCCCGGCTCTACGAGACCCAGCGCTACAAGAACGCCGTCGTCCAGCGGCTCAGCGGGAGCAAGGAGATCACTCGGCTGCGAGTCGCCCCTGGAGGCAACCCCAAGGCTCCCCCGCCGTTCATGGACAACTTCATGCACCTGGTCAACGGCCGGCCGGTCTGGTTCCAGGCCCATGAGCGGTTCGTTCGATCGCTCAAGCGGAAGAACATCGGCGACCTGTCGTTTATGAATCAGCTTGCATCGAAGTACACCTACGGGATCTTCCACAAGGTCTTCGTACAGTTGAACATGTCGTGGATGATCGCCAACCTCCCGCGCGACTTCATGCGGACCTACAAGAACCTGAAGGGTATCGACCGCTCGATCACCTTCGCGGAACTGCTCAAGGCGTACACCTCGTCGGTCAAGCCTGCCTACCTGAAGGAGAAGGGGATCTTCACCGATGAGGTGCGGGCGCTGGTCGAGAGCCGCGGGCTCGCGGCCGTGCAGATGGGCGAGCTTCAGAAGGCCCGCGAGAGCGGCGAGTATGAGCAACTGCTGATCGAGGAGTTCGGCGACATCCAGAAGGCACGCAAGGGTCTCCTCGGCCGCATCGCGGGGCTCCAGGATGTCCTTATCACCCTGGGCAACACTACCGAGTCGATGTCGAAGATCGCCGGCGAGAAGGTGCTGATGGGGCGGATCTCCGACAGCAAGGCGCGAGCCCACATCATCCGCAACAAGGTCGGCACGCCGAACATCTACCGCAAGGGCACCGTGACCAGTTTGACCAATACGCTGTTCATGTACTCCAAGGTCGCGATCGCCGGCTACCGGGCCGACTTCGATTCGGCCTTCAGCAAGAAGTCCGCCGGCGGCTGGTGGGAGGGTCACATGCGATTCATCGGGATCCCGCGGATCCTCATGTGGATGGCGGCTAACGGCTTCTTGGGGGAACTCCTGGAGGAGTGGTTCGACAAGATCCCGGACTACGACAAGGTAAACTACCTGATCGTGCCAATGGGAGAGAGCACGGACGGCAAGGTTCGCTACATGCGGATCCCGATGGACCACACCGACCTGCTGGTGAGCGGGACGATGTGGCGGATGATGGACACGATGAAGCAGGACCAGGACGACAGCTTCGAGAAGGACATGAAGGACATGGCTCACTTCTTCAAGAGCCAGATCCCCGGCTTCTCGCCGCCGATCGAGATGGCCAATGCCTGGACGCAGTACGCGACCGGGGCGAACCCCTACGACTCATGGCAGCGCCGGCCGATCATGTCGCCCGACGAGCACCGTGCCGGCGGCAAGTACGCCTTCAACTCGATGGTGCAGTGGACGGCCGACCAGTTCGGCATCGCGAGCCAGGTGCTCGACGTGATCCCCCACTTCAACGAGAGCCAGGGGAGCCAGGCTCCTCGGGTGGTCAACTACTTCCCCGGCATGTCCAGGTTCATCCGCGAATCCGACCGCGGCCTGGATCAAGAGCGGTGGTCTCGGGAGGAGGTCGAGGAGATGGAGTCGGCCCGGTTCCGTATGGGCCTGCCGGATGGGGTGCGGGACATCCTCCAGGCCCGCAACCGCCTGGTGCGGTTTAGCGGCGGTCGGGAGAAGTCCGAACTGAGCCGGGAGGAGATCCGCACCAAAGCGATCTATGATGACTTCTACGGGGACTACCTCAGCCTCACCGACGCGATCAAGGTGTCGGAATCCAGGGGTGAACAAGAACGTGCCGATCGGCTGAGGCAGCGCCTCGGCGAGATGGCTACCAGTATTCAGGAAAGGGTTGAAGCCCTTGGAGCGCCAGAATGATTCATCTGCTTGCACAAACAGTCAACAACATCCCCTACATGGAGCTTGGCCTTGGCGTTGCCTCCCTGGGGACGATCCTATGGTTGGTTCGTCATGTGACGACCAAGACCCTTCCCGATCTGACCGAGCGGTACGAGAAGACTTCGGCCAAGCAGCTTGAGTCGTTCGAGCGGATCAACAGAGAGACCCGGCAGGAGTACCGGGAGGTCTTGGAGTCCGACCGTGAAATGGCATACAAGCGAGAGCAAAACATGCGAGGCGAGTTCCAAGCTGCGATCAATAAGTTCGAGGCGACCATTCAGCAGGTCCAGACAGGGGCAAGCTCAGATTCTCATTAGATGGGCGGTGGTGGTGTCGGTGCTGCCGGCTCCGCATCCCAATCGTCTCGACTCGCCTTTAGCCAGTCGTACACCAGGCCATGAGGCTTTACTACAGCCGAAGGCACAGACTTGAACTGCTCCCACCGGATCCGCGTCGAGTCTTCCTTGCTCGGCCCGCCGTTCGACACCCGATCCAGGTTGGTCGCGAAGCGGCGGGCCGCGGCGACCAGGGCTTGCCCCGACAGGATGGCCACGCTGCCGGCGTTGCTCCACATGAGCCCGGCCCGGCCGGCGCTGAAGCTGACGTAGCCGGCAAGCTCCTCAAGCGAGGCGTAGCCCACCTGGCCAGGCTCGGGGGTGTCCTCCACGATGGGGATCGACTCGTTGGGCCGGATGGTGGAGACGATCGCGATCGCGATCGGCTTCCCCTCGGATCCGTCCTTGTTCAAGATGTGGCCGAGGAAGTCAACGTCCCAATCGTCGTCCGGGTCAATCTCCTCCGGGCGGTACAGTCGGGCCAGTCCCCTCTCCAGGTAAATAGCGTTCGCCCCTTGGATCGAACGTGCAAGCCGGTCTTCTAAGCTCATCCTTGTAATCCTTTGACGAAGGTTTCGATCATCTTGTAGGTCGTGACCTGGAAGCCGTTGGACATCTTGGTCTCCAGGTAAACTTGCTCGCCGCCGGCACCCCGCTTGCCGTTGTTCACCCAGGAGTACACCGTCTGCCTGGAGACGGGTTCTTCATCCATGAGCTTCGCGGCGATCGGCGGCACATCGCAGAGGCGGATGTTACCGATCGGAACGGTGATCGTGACTTCGCGGGTCGGGGTCGGTTCGTCGTGGGCTTGGTTGCTCATGGAGGGTCACTGCCTGCTTGTGGTAGTTCCTGAAGGTCTCAGGGTGGTCGCCGGCGTTGGTCACGCTCGGCAGTTCATCCCCCATCCATTGCTTCCAGTCGATCTCGCCCTCGCCCGCGATCGTGTGACAGAACACGTCCGGCCCCCGCTGAGTCAGGCAAACATAGTGCGGCACCTCTGTACCGTGGATCTCGATGATCCATGCCGGCGTCTCCAGGTTGAACAGGCCGAGCAGGGTGGCTCGGCCATCGGAGATCCTGCCGGACTCCATCGGGTATCGCCTGGCGGACACAACCTCGGCCGCGTTCAATAACTGGGCTCGATCCATATTGCCCAGGCGCTTTGTTCGTGTTCGGGCCATCAATCTCCCTGGCGGGGTTTCCCTCACCAAGGGGGCGGGAGTTTATTGCACGATATTGTCGGTCATCGACGTGTCTTCATCGTCGTCGGCCGGTGATTCGTCGTCCGAGGGGTCGCCCGGATCTGACTCGGGCTCGGGCGTAGCTTCGGGCTCGGGCTCGCCAGTCGGCTCCGGGTCCGGGGTGGGATCCGGCTCAAGCTGCTCGGGCGTGGTCGCCTCCTCGCCAGCCAATTCGACCAGCGCCTTGCGAGCTTCCTTGCGGAGCTTCAGGTAATCGGGCGGGACCGGCTTGCCGGCCGAGGCCAGGGCGGAGATCCCAGCTTCCAAAGCTGCCAGTCCGAGTGAGAGAAGTAGTAGTTCCATCTTGTTGTCCACGGTCGGCTCCAGGTTCGCCGGTGATAAGCCAGAGCTTCAAGCGTTGAAGCACCGCCTGGAATGTCACCAGCTTCGCGTTGAGGACGCCAGAGTTGCCGGCCAACACGGCCGATTCCATCGCGTCCAGAATATCGTCGCCCTCCAGGATCAGAGGGTAGATCGTCTTGTCCCAATCCTCCTGCGAGATCCGGTCGGCCCGCTTGAGGGCCACCAGGTTCCCAACGGTCGAGATGTAGGTCTCCTGTGCCCAATCATAGTCGTACTCTACCTGGTCGGGCGTGTAACCTCCAGGAGAAGTCTTACATCCGCCCAAGGCGACCAGGCATCCGAGCAGCAGGGCGGGGGCGACCTTCTTGGCGGTCTCGGTCGAGATGCCGTGCCGGAGGGTCATGGCGAGCACGGCCGCGACGCTCATCTCGATCGCGTTGGCCAGTTCCATCTCGCCGGTGAGGTAAGCGCCGACGAAGCCAAGGATGGCCAGCACGCCGGTAACATAGGTCTTCTTTCCTGAGAGCATAGGGGGTCTCCAGAGGGGGGGTGGGGGTTTGGGCAACCGGGGGAGCTTAGACAATACTGTCGCGGCTTGTCAAGTGGCCGCACCTTCGCTATGTTAGTACCTCGCTACCTAGACCTCCCTGGAGACAACATGAATAAGCAAGAGATTATCGAGTCGGGCCGCAACCTGCACACGAACAGCAGCTTGTCGTCCTTCCGGGCCTGCCCGCGCCGCTACTACTTCGGCTTCCACGTCGGCATCAAGAAGGCCGAGTCGAAGAAGGCGCTCCGCATGGGCGGGGCTTTCCACCTCGGGCAAGAGGTGATCTCGATGATCCCGCACGACCTGAAGGGCGAGGAGAAGCAAGCTGAGATCGACAAGGCAGTGCTCGCGGCGATCGCCGACTACAGCGACTCCCCGCCGGGGGACATGACGCCGGCGGAGTGGGCCGTCGAACGCGAGATCGTCGGGCGGATGCTCCAGGGGTGGGCCTGGCGGTGGAACGAGGAGCCGATGAAGATTATCCAGGGCGAGGCCCTGTTCAAGCTCCCGATCAAGAACGTCGAACGCAACGGCAACTTATTTAAGGTCGTTCCAGGTAACGGGGGTCCGCCCGACCGGCTCGAACTCTACCGATCGGGCCTGATCGACAAGATGTGCGAACTCCAGGACACGCGAAAGGGCATCCTGGAGCACAAGACCACCGGGGACTCGATCAAGCAGAACTCCGACTACTGGATCCGCCACAAGATGAGCGGCCAGGTCACTTACTACTTCAAGGCCGCACAGGACGACCCAAACCTCCCCAATCCAGAGTTCATCTTTTACGACGTGATCCGCAAGCCGTCGATCGCCCCCAAGAAGCTGACCATCGGCGAGTTCCGCGACTACCTGGGGATCTCCTATCGCAAGGGCAAGAAGACGATCGTGCCGCCCGACGCCGAGAAGCTGCACAAGTATTGTGGCGAGGAGCAGGAGGTCGAGATCTTTGGCAAGATTGACCTGGAGGAGCCGGAGAACACTGTCATCGAGAAGGTGCTGGTAGACGGCTTCGAGGCCAACCTGGTCAAGTCCGGCAAGAACACTGTGATCGAGGAGACGCCGACGATGTTCGGTGCCCGGCTGATGCTGGACATGACCGAGCGGCCCGGCATGTACTTTGCCCGCGAGGAGATCACCCGCCTGGAGAACGACCTGAAGGAGCTTGAAGCCGACGTTCACCAGACGGTCGAGATGATTATGTTCTGCGAGCGGACAGGCCAGTGGCCCAAGAACACGAACGCCTGCATCGACCCCTGGCGGTGCGAGTACCTGCCGCTCTGCCAGAACAACGTCCAGGTAACTGTCGAAGGCGATACGCCGCAAGGCTACGAGCGTGCCGCTTTTGTCCACCCCGAACTAGCCGACCGCCTCTCGCCCAAAGGAACCGCTGAATGACCACCGTACCACCCGCCCCTCAAGCCCCAGCCTCCCCCGCAGCACGACCGCCGGGGATCCCCGGAGCCCGACCCAACGCCGGCGCTTCAGCAGCGCCGCCGGCCAACTCGGCCGCGACTCAAACCAAGAAGCTCGACATCACTGACGATGTGGATAAGCGGGGGAAACGCATCGTCATGTACGCCCCCGGCGGCTGGGGGAAGACCTCGATCGCGGCGATGGCTCCCGGATCCGTGACGCTTGACCTGGAGAAGCGGACGGGCCACGTCGCCGAGAAGCTGGGCAATCACAATGTCAAGATGCGACGCTTTGCCACGCTGGGCATGAAGAACGGCGAGGTGGACTCGGCCACGATGTTCGCTGACACGCGGGCGGCGCTGCACAACTTCGACCTGTTCCCCGCTGGCTCCACGATCATCATCGACAGTGTGACTAAGCTGGAGGAATGCTCCTGGAATTGGGTTGTGGAAAACATCGGGAAAGAGAAGGGCGGCAAGGTCACTGGCATCGAAGATTATGGCTACGGCAAGGGCTACACCCACGGCTTCGAGCAGATGGTTAAAGTGCTCGGTGACCTGGATGCCCTGTCAGCCCGCGGCGTGAACTCGATCTTGATCTGCCACGATTGCGTCGCCAACTTCGATGACCCGGCCCAGGTCGGAGAGCACAAGCGCTACGAGCCCCGGCTGTATCGCTCGGGTTCGGGCAACACCGACACCCGGCTCCGTGTCCGCGAGTGGTCGGATGCCGTCCTGTTTGGAACCTACGACATGGCCAGAGACCAACAGGGCAGAGTGACGGGCCAGGGCACCCGCATTATCTACACGCATGAGCGGCCCGCGTTCATGGCCAAGTCTTCGCTCGGACCCGAGCACTTCCAGGTTCCTGTCGCCCATGAGTTTGACGACCGGATCTGGAAACTACTGTTTGCTTAACTACTTCCCTCCCCCCTACTCCTTTGGAGAATCGTTATGTCTCAGCTATTGAAATCGGCAGGCGTGTTTAAGGCACGCATCATCCAGCACGCTGTCACCGAGTCCAGGCAGCAGGGCCTTCCGCAATATGCGATCAAGGCCGGCTGCTACGAGATGGAGCAGCACCTAACCAACGCGGACGGATCCCAGCAACTCGACAAGGGTGGACGCCCGATCGTCGGCTTTGTCCCCCTAGACGATGAGTACACCCTCCAGGACTACCTCCCGCTGGCCTGGATGAAGGATGGCGTGCCCACTTTCACCAACACCTTCGACAACATCCAAGAGGCCCTTGGGTGGCACCCGGATCCGAACCGGCTTTGGGAGTCGCTGCAAGAGCACCCCATCGCGGAACTCTCGATCCAAGTTGTGGTCGAGGTCGAAACGTATGAGGGCAAGGAGCGGGCTCAGATCAAGTTCATCAACCCGATCGGCTTCGCCGGCATGGGGATCCGCGAGATGGACGCCCCGGCGCTGGCCAAGCTCTCGAACGCCTGGGCCGCGACCTTCAGGGCCAAGTTCGGATCCGGGGGTGGGGCAGCAGCGCCAGCCCCTCAGCCAGCCGCAGCACCAGCCCCGGCCCCCGTCGCACAAGCGCCGGCACCTGCTCCTGCTGCGGCAGCTACGCCGTCACCTTCTACGCCACCTGCAAGCCCGGCCGCTTCGGGTGCCGCACCTGCGGCCCCTGGGAGCACGCCTAGCTCGAAGGAGGAGGTCTGGGCGCTGTGCGTGCAGGATCGCGGGAACATGACAGACGAGGCCCTGGGCCAAGAGTTCTTCAGCCAGGTCGAGTCGGCGACCGGAGCCAAGACCAGCGAGCAGGTCAACGCGCTCACCCCTGAGCAGTGGGGCACGGTCAGGGCTCAGATCGAGCGTGACGGCCTGATCCCCTTCTAACCAGCCCCCGTCCAGGGAGGTGCGGCGGGCACGCTAGTACAGGTGCCTGCCGCCCTTCTTTTATTAAACACCACCAGGTTCACGGACGGACAGGGGCATGAGCGACCCGCAACAAGAACCAATCAACTGGCTCCAGATGTGGAGTCAGTTCCGCCGGAATGTCCAAGCGGACAAGCTGGCGGCTTTGTGCCGCGCCTGGGGTTGCACGCCCGAGGCGACCAAGTGGCTCGGCGTCGGATGGAACGGCGCTAAGAACGCCTGGATCTTCCCTGAGCGAGATGCAGAAGGCGAGATCGTCGGGCTCACCTGCCGAGCGGCCGAGCGTGACGGCACGCCCAAGCCGGGGCAGCGGGCTAAGTATGCGATCCCCGGCTCGACCCGCGGGCTCACCTACGCCCCGGATCCTGAGTGGGGCGTGATCCCCAAGTACATCGACCACCCGATCCCGATCCCCGAGGGGGCCTCGGACGTGCTGGCGTCGCTCTCGATCGGCATGTACGCCATCGGCCGGCCCAGCGCCACCGGCACGGCCGACTCGAACGCCTGGCTCCAGAAGCTCGTCAAGGGTCGCGACATCGCGCTCTGCATGGAGTACGACAAGGGGGCCGGCATGGTGTCGGTCCTGGACCACGCCAAGCGGCTGTTCAAGCACTGCACCTCGATCAGATTCCTGGAGCCTCCCGAGGGCGTCAAGGACATCCGCGAGTGGCTGATGATGGACTCGGCCGTCGATGAGATCGACTTTCAGCTAAAGCGAAAGCCCTTCGAGGCGTCAAGCCTCACCCTGATCGCCGGCGACGTGCTCACCTCGTCGGCACCGATGGACGTGGCCAAGTCGTTCATCGTGGAGAACTACAACCAGGCAGGTAAGACGACGCTCCGCCGGTGGAACGGCCGGTGGATGTATTGGGACGGTAACGGGTACTACCCCTCGGAGGAGGAGTCTGTCCGCAACAGGGCCTACCAATACCTGGACGGCAAGCAGATCCTCGCACCGCCCAAGGATCCCAACAGCGGGGCCGAGTGGAAAGAGGAGCCGTTCCAGCCCAACCGCCACAAGGTCGGGAACATCGTGGACGCCGCCCGCGCCGTCGAGAGCGTGGCGATGCCGGACAAGACGGCCATGCCCTGCTGGCTGGAGACGCCGGGATCCCTTCCCCGGGTGGATAACCTGATCGTGTTCCAGAACGGGATCCTGGACGTGGCCGCTTACGCGAAGTCAGGCAAGGCCAAGTGGCTCCCCAAGACCCCCCTGCTGTTCACTCAAAACTACTGCCCCTACATCTATCGACCCGAAGCGCTGCCCCAGGCCAAGCCCTTCGTGGACTGGCTCTATTCGGTGGTCAACGGGTGCAACGACACGGTGCAGCTTCTCCGGCAGTGGGGCGGGTACTGCATGACCAACAACAACAGCTTCGAGAAGTTCATGTTCATCTATGGCCGGCCATCCGCCGGCAAGGGCACTTTCCTGGACGTGCTCAAGAAGGTCATCGGTCCCCGCAACGTCTACTCGATGAAGCTCGAAAGCCTGGGCGACGGCTTCAGCCTCTACTCAGCGATGGGCCATACAAACGTCTTCATGCCCGACACCCAGGCCAAGGACTTCGAGAAGACCAGCAATGCCCTGGAGATCATCAAGACGATCACCGGGCGAGGCTCGATCGACGTGGCCGGCAAGGGCGTCCAGGCCCGGAGCTACGACCTCAACTGTCGCTTCACGATCGCGGCCAACGAGATCCCGAACTTCCACGACTCGGCCGGGGCTCTACGCCGGCGGCTGCTGATCGCGCCGTTCCCCAACAGCTACGAGGGGCAGATGGACCGCGAACTGAAGGATCGGCTTGTCGCCCCGGAGATCATCCAGGGGGCCGCGGCTTGGTTCGTTCAGGGCTACATCGACCTGCTGGCCGATGGCGAGTTCCCGATGCCGGCAGCGGCCAAGCAGATCCAGCGCGACTTCGAGGAGTCGAACAACCCGGTCTCGGCCTTCTTCTCGGACAACGTGGTGCTGGAACCGCTCGGCCGGATCCCCAAGGGGACCATCTACGACAGCTACGAGCGGTGGTGCAAGGAGAACGGCTATCGCCCTTGGAAGCAATCCAGGTTTAAGCTCGCGTTCGTGCAGATGAACCCAGGGATCGCCACCTCCAGGGCTCGCACCGGGGAGTTCCCAGGTGAACGCCCGCACATCTATACCGGCGTCCGCCTGAAGGGGCCTCTCGATGCTTGAGCCGATCGGTGGAGTAGATCCTGGATTCGAGGGCGGCATCGGCGTCATCAACGGCGACAGCGGATCTCTGGAGGTTCTATACGACATGCCCCAGCGAAACCAGGCCAAGGGGCGTCGAAGGGAAGTAGATGTAGATGCTCTGAATTGGATCTTCCGGGATCTTCACCAGCGGGGAGTGGCGGACGTGCATCTTGAATGGCCGACCACACGCCCCGAGGAGAGCGCCGAAAGTTCCAAGCGATTCGGCGTGGGCCTCGGCAATATAGAAGCCCTGGTGATCGCCAACGGCATGAAGCTCGCGCGTGTAGCGCCCAACAAGTGGAAGCAGGATCTCGGGCTTCCTGGAAAGAAGGACGGACTTACAACCGCGACTGAAGCTCGGCGTCTCGCCTGCGAGCAGGCGCTTCGCTTGATCCCCGGCATAGAGCGGGACCATCTTTACGGCCCCCGAGGCGGTGCGAAGGACGGACGGGCCGAGGCGCTGCTGATTGCCTGGTGGTCGTGGTCGAGGTCGATTCATGCGATGCGTGTCCTGGCTGACCGATGGGGGAAGGATTCGGTGCAGGCTCAGGCTTTCATGCTGATGGGTGGCCGGCGGAGCCGCAAGGTCAGACCTGGACCGCTCATCTAACTCGCGGGAGCTTGGCTGGACGACGGGCGGGCTTCCGTGCCGATCCGCCCCACTGATCGGCCATCGCATCGGCAATGCCCTTGAATGTTGTGCTGGCTATTCTCGCTCGCCGATCTTTGTTGGTTCCGCTCTGTCGGTGGCTCCAGGCGGACATCCGATCCCCGTTTGATTTTATGTAAAACTTGCCTCGCCCCACGATCTTAGTTGGGGTTAGTGGGGGCAACCCGCTCAACCAGAGGCATGTCGGCTTGTGGGCCTCATCGCCGAACTGCCAAGGGTTAATGACCTGATCCGGCTTCCTCCATCGCGTGGACATTATTCCTACGGGATTTTCAATCGCAGTTCTTTTGATTTTGGCCTGGGCTAATTGCATGAAGAACTCCTCAGCGATAGCAGTCAAGGCCCACCGCTCCGGCCTTCTTGCGTTCCACGCGACCCCTGGATTGCAGAGGTAAGTGCAAGGCGGATGGGCGACCATTAGATCCCAGCCATCCCCCAAGATGTCGCGAACATCCCCTTGGTAGTGCGGTCCAGGTGATTCGGTGGGCAGTAGGTCGCACGACATGGCATCGTGCCCCCGCTTGATAAAAGCGTCACGAACGCGACCGCTGTACTCACAGGCAACCAGAACCTTCATCTCATCTCCAGGTCAAAACGGGATGTCATCTTCATCGAAGTCTTCGTATGCCGGTGGGGGCGTAGGCGGAGCGGCCGGGGCCGGTCTCGGTACAAACCTGACCGACGCTTCCTCCGGCGGGCTTCCGTGCCGATCCGCCCCACTGATCGGCCATCGCATCGGCAATGCCCTGGTAGGTTCGAGACCTGCCTTTCCAGCGGTCCTCTCCAGGTCCGAGCTTGTTCTGCCCGCCGTCGGTTTGGTTCGCCCACCGCGGCAGCGGCCAGCCGTCCCCGTTGCAGTTCGCACATCCGTACATGCCCACGCTGTCCACGTCGAGCGGGATCCCGCAGCACACCCAGCGGGGCTCGATGTACTTCGTGCCCTTCAGGGGCTCTAAGCCCTTGAGCCACAGGCAGGTCTTCTTGCTCGCGTCCTCGCCGAACTGGTAGGGATGGATGTACTGGTCGGGCTTGCGGATCCTGGTCGAGATGCAGCCGATGGGGTTCTCCAGCGCGATCTTCTCGATCGGCGCGTCCAGCAGTGTTTGCACAAACTTCAGCGCCTCCTCGGTAAGCTCTGATCGCGGACGGCCATCAACCATTCTCCCCCGCTTGTTCCAGTGAAGGCCCGACGAGCACAGGTAGGTGCAATCGGGGTGGCAGATCATTAGATCCCAGCCGTCGCCCAAGATGTCGCGAACGTCCCCCTGATAGTGGGGTCCGGGGGTCTCGGTGGGCAGGAGGTCGCACGACATAGCATCGTGCCCCCGCTTGATAAAAGCGTCACGAACGCGACCGCTGTACTCACAGGCAACCAGAACCTTCATCTCATCTCCAGGTCAAAACGGGATATCATCTTCATCGAAGTCTTCGTATGGCGGCGGTGGCGTGGGCGGAGCGGCCGGGGCCGGCTTCGGCACATACCTGACCGACGCTTCCTCCGGCGGGGTTCGGCTGTCGATCTCGCCCTGGTAGTGGTCGTAGACAACCTGGAGGGCTTCGGCGAACTTGGGCGACTTGATCTCGGCCTTGGTACACAACCACTGAAGATAGCCGATCGTCTCCCGGTCCCCGAGCAAGTAGCCGATCGAGTCGCCGCGGTGCTTGCCGAACGGGATCTCGAACTCCTCGGCCACGTCGAGCACGACCGGCGGGATCGGCGGCGGGGTGGGCCTGGTGCTGGTGTGGGGCGAGACGGGGGCCAGGAGGACCGGGGGGACCGCCGGCGTCGAGGCGATAGATCCATCGGGGCGGTAGGTGGCGGGCTTGTGCATACGTTCGTGCCTTGCTGAGAGTCGCTGGATGGTGAGGTGGATGTCATCTTCGAGAATCGAATCCAGGTCGTCAAGCTCGATGTCGAAGGGGCCGTAGTGCTTGGCGTCGGGGTCTTCCTGGAAGGTGGGTACGGGGCCGTGGCGACGCTCCATTACTGCCTGGACCAGCTTGTCGGCCGCGTGGATCAGTTGCCACAGCCCCGCCCAGCGATCGGCGTCCTTGTCCAGCTTGCGGCGGTCCCTGCCGGTGCCCTCCCATCGCGTGCAATCGGGGGTCTCTCGCCACATGCCGGCCTTGACCTGCCGCTGGGTGATCTCGATCTCATGGAGCCGCTGGTCCTTGGCCTCGGCCGGCGTGTCCCCGGTGCTCACCTTGATCCACCTCAGTCGCTCGATCGCCAGCCGGCGGATCCGACAGCGACGCCGACGCATCTTCTGCTCGGCCTCGAACTGGCAGGCCAGCAACTCCGCTTTGAACTTCTTCGACATAAACCCCTAGACGGGCTTCCGCCCGTCCAGGGAGTTAGATCATCTTGCACGCTTCATGCGCTCACGGTAGATCCTGACCGCGTGGTTGTACTTCTTCCGACCCTCGGCCGCGATGAAGTAGCGCTTGGTCCGCCCTTCTTCGACGGCTTCGAGCAGGCCGGCCTTGGCCATCTTCGCGAGGCTCGCGCCGGCCGCGATGTTCATGGCTCCGCCTTTGACCAGGTAAACCTCGTCACTGTTGCGGCCGGCTCCGGTGCGACAATCCTTCTTCCAGCCGTCGCTCCCGGCGTAGGCGACCTTGGCGTACTCGGACGGGGTGTAGCCGTTGGCCTTCTTGGAGATCAGGTACATCCGCTCAACCTCGGTGGGCGACAGGCCGGCCTCGGGGATCTTCTTCTTGGGCAGCGTGCGGGGCGGGGTGCCCAGCTTGCTCGCCGTGTTGCGCTTGGCCGGCTTCTTGGCGCTGGCCTCACTCGCCTTGGTTGGCTTCTTCTTCTTGGGGGACGGGGACGGTTTTGTTGGGGGCTTGGGTGCCTTGGGCATATCTAATACCTTTCCATAGGGTCTCAAAAACAAAGTCGATCACCAGGCAATACACCAGGTAGATCACAATCGGCACGCTACACGCGGCCAGGTAGATCACGATCAGCACTAAGAGGCGGCTCATCCATACCGACGATGCGCCTTCGCTCATCGACACACGACTGGATCGCTTCTGTGATCCCTCGGGTGAGCGCGTCTCCATCTCGATACTTGGCATAAATCTTCTCCCAAGGGGTTCCGTACTGCATCAACATCGACATAGCCAACGCCCAGGCTTGGATCGCGGCGTTCACCGCTTTCGCCTGCATGTTGGCTCCAACCACGAACACCTCTCCAGGGTGGGCGTGATTCAGGGCGTCGTCGTAGAAGCTCACGGTGATAAAGAACTCATGGCCGTCGATCTCTTGTTTCAAGACGATCGCGGGCCGCTTGCTTGGGAGTCGAACTCGCTTCGGCTCTTGCATGGTGGTCTCCAGGTAGGGGGTTAAGATCGGACGCACCATTACGGCCGATCAGGGTTGAACGTCTAACTTGCTTTCCCACATCCATCTCGATCCTCCGCCGGCGTCGGGTCCGATCGGCTCGACCAGGTACTCGATCCGGCCCATGATCTCGCGTACATCCTTGACACGCATCGGGAAGTATAGTTGTGCCCCGGCCTTGTCTTGCCAGGGGATCCAGTAGGCTTTGCAGCCGATGAACTCGCGGTGTTCTTCCAGGGTCTTCATCTCGTTCCTAATGGAGCACGCGGAACTCGCGGATGGCGGTTAGGGCTTCATGGATCAGCTTCAGGTTCATAGGTCTCTCCAGGTAGGGGGTTAGAATGATACACAATCTTCGTGGTTCACCCAAACCCAGGCCGCTACCCAGGTGCCGTCGTCGGCCTCAGATAGCGCGGGGTCGTCGTCAATCTCAACGTCGTTATCGCTATGGTTGGCGTAGCGCTCGCGGGCGTAGGCAATGATCTTGGCCGGATCGGGGGCCGGTGGGTCGTCTTCAGGATCAGGGGTGCCGCCGGGCTCAGGTGAATACATGCTGGACGGGACGTATCCATGTCGCTCCAGGTCTTTAATGCGGCGGCCTAACTCCCGCTTGTTCGAGAATATGCTGATATCGTAGAAGGCGCTCCCGTCGCCGTGAGTCTTCACGCCGTCGTGATGATTCACCACATAGCGGGCCTTGCCGATGTTTTGCTGGACGTTGTATAGCTTGGGCATTAGATTCTCCAGGTAAAAGGTAAAGCCCAAGCCGGCCGGTAGGCCAGCCCGGACCAAGGGGGTCAGTCGTAGTCCACTTCAGCATCGCGGAACGCTTGGCGGGCTCGCTCATCGTCGGGGGCGTGGTCGATCATCCCGTTCTTCTCAACGTCGCGGCCATAGAACCCCCAGCAGCTATCGCCGTCTTCCCACTCGCCGGCGACTTCATCGCCGAACAGGTTTATCTCGACCTCTCGCGTCTCGACCTCGAACCCGTACACTTGGCCACTGATAAATTGGTCGTAGGTCTCGACCTCACCCTCCAGGACTAGCTTGGCATACTCCCGCATCGTGATATCGGGGCCGTCGTCTTGGGGAAGCATCGTGTCCCAGGTGGCATCAGGGCGCATCCAATTCTCTCGGGCTTGCTCTAGGGTGCAGTAGATATAGCCCACTTGGCCACTGTCCCAGTGGCAGCTAAACGCGCCGACGCCCATCGACAGACCGCTATGGTCCATGAGGTAGAGGGGGAGCATAACGGTGCGCTTGTCCAGGATAGCCATCTTGTGATCGACGGGGATAAGCTCGGGGTCGTCCGGCTCCACCAGGTCATAGATCAGGCCGTCAATCCAGGCATCGACGCCGTGCTTTGGTTTCTCATCGCCAAGGTTGTACCGGCTATGGAAGCAAACCATTGTGCCCATATTGTCCCACTCGCGTGGGCTCTCTGGGTCATGGTCGGGGCGCAGGGTCACGCGGTACTCGGTCCAGGTCTTCGCTTCAGCTATCATAACTATCTCCAGGCAAGGGGTGAAAGGGTAAGCTCCAAGTAGATAATACCATTCGCTCCAGGTAAGTCAAGTCAAAATAAAAAACCCCCGACCAGGGCGTGAACCACTGGCCAGGGGGAGATAGATCGGGGTTAGTCTTCAGGCTCGTCGCCGTAGCTCATGGCGTCACTTCCTTCACAAGCTCCAGGGTCTCGACCATCCGCACGCGGACTACTACCAGCCGGGCGATATGGTAGGCCGTGCCCAGGTCGGCCGGGGCGTGGTAGGCTTCGACAATCGCGCCGGATAGATACCACTCGCCGGTTTTGGGCTCGCGCTTCTCGCCGGTGTAGATCGCTCGGACCTCCAGGCGGTGGCCGGGTTCATCGTGTTGATACTGGCGAACCCGGCCGGGCAACAGGCCGTCAATCCTCCCCAGGCGGCGCAGGTGTCGCGCTTCGCTTGGGGCAATCGGGTAGGTCTTTCGGTGGTAGTGGGTGATCGGCATGGCATTTATCTCCAGGTAAGGGGTTAGTCGTCGCGTCCGGGGAAGTCATCCCCTTCACAATATCCGGGCAGGCCCAACCGTTGGGCCGCTTGCGCGTAGATCGCGCGGGCGTTGCTCGATTCATCCAGGGGGTTGCCCATGCCGGGCGAGTATCGCATATTGCCTAGCTGGACTGACGTGGTGCGGGCTCGGCCGTCCGCCCCGCGCGTGTCGCGTTCGTGCAGCAGGCCGTCCCGGTTGTAATCGCTCAGCAGTTGCCAGTAGGCCGCAGCGATATCGAACCGATCGAACGTAGGATCATCCCATCCAAGCTCCCAGCCGGCGTGCTCCCAGCCATCCAGGTCGTGCTCGCCATCCAGGTCGCCGGGCAAGTCATCGCCCAGCGTGATGCCCAGGTACTCGGCCAAGGCCGCTATATCGTCTTCACTTTGCAGGTAAAGCTCCCAGCCGGGCCAGTCCAAGGCAATCACACAGACATTGCCCAAACTATCTACTCTTGATTCTACTCGCATGGTATCTATCTCCAGGTATTGAAGGGGCAAGGCAAACACCCTTGAACCGCGTTGGCGGTCCAGGGCGTAGAATCAATCGGTGCAGCACGCGACGCCGGCGGTACTGTAGTTTTGGTCATTCAGATCAGGCCCGACGTAGAGCAGGCAACCGCGCGGGTCGGTTTGGTGGTAGGCGGTGAAGTTGTAATGTGCCGCGATCGTTTCGGCCGTCTTCAGGGCGCGGGCTTCTTTATCGAATATCTTGACGCGGGGCCGGTCGGGGCCTTGGCCGTGATAGCAGCGATAGGGCGCGCCGGTTTCCTCATCGCGCTCTATGTGCCAGTCCGATCCATCGCCGCACTCGGCTTCACCCCATACTTGCAGGGCACGCTCGGCCAGTCGCAGCGCCTTGGCGTGGGCCAGGGTGACGGGCACGCTCAGCTTACTCGCGAAGCGCTGGCATATCACTGAATCCTTTTCAATCGCTTTCATCGGTCTATCTCCAGGTAGGGGGTGTAAGGTCGATCCAGGTAAACTATACGCCGGGGTCTGTCCAGGTGCAAGTAAAATTAAAGCGTAGCGCGTCGGGCCAGGGCATCGGTGATATTGTCGCGCCGGTGCTCGCCGTCCACGAAGTCACACCAGGCCATCCGAACATCGGCGGGGTAGTCGTTCTGTCTCAGGCGGGGCTTGTAATGCTTGGCCAGGTCGGGGGCGTGGTCGCGCAGGTGTTGCCAGAATAGGGCGCGAAGCTCGGTCAGGGTGCGGGCGGTCATCATGGGGGCTCCAGGTAAGGGGAAAGGGTCAAAGGCCCACTGCCCAGCGTTGGCCGGGCAGGGCGCGGGTTTAGGCGAGGTCGATCGTAGCCGGCTCGCCCGTCCGGGCTGTGTAGGCGTCGGCGGCTTTGACGGCGGCTGTGATCGAAGCGTAGCGGGTTGCTCCGCCGGATTGCGACTGGCCTTTCTTGTTGCTGGCGATCGGCTGGTCGCTCGCGTCGAGCAGCCGGTAGCTGTAAGCCTTCTTATCGTCGCCGGTCTTGGTTTCGATCATCTTCGAACAGCGGTCGGTCATTGCGGTTTCGATTTTCATAGTCAATATCCTTTCAAAGTGTTGAGACGATGCGTCGACGTCGAGCGCATAAACCTCGCCGCCCTGCTCGTTGGGGCGAGGGGGGAGAAGGACCGCGCCAGGCCGGCAGGCCAGGCGGGTCAGGGGTCAAGCCTCCAGTAGGTCCAGGCCGTTACATATCAACAAGCCTAAGCTGAGCATCTCGGCGGTGGATATTGTGCCAAGCATGTAATGGGTCTCGACCCGCGCGTCTAACGCGCGTAGCTGGTCAAGGTCACGCGCCGCATAGGCCGCGCGGATCATACGCGACAGGGTCGCGGCGGCGGTCTTGGTCGGGGTCGTGTCGGTCATGGTCAGGGTCTCCGGTGAAGGGGGGAAGGGGGGAAGGGGGGTAAGGTCCAGGGAAGGCCAGGCGCTGGCGTTGGCCAGGGCAGGGCGGGGGCGTGGGCGTGGGCTTAGGTGGGCAGGGTGTCGGCGCTGGCGGGCTTGGGCTTGTCTGTCACGCCCGTCTCGCACATATAGTGGTCTCGCGCGTCATGGATGAACGCGATCCCCACCAGGCCGATCGAGTCGGCATAGTGGGCTAGATTCGCGATCAGGTCCACTATCAAGGCGCGGGGGTCATGCTTCAATTCATCTTGCTGGCCAGTATGCGCCGCGAATAGTTCGACGGCGCGGGCGGCGATGGCGGCGCGTTGGGCGTTGGTTGGCTCGGGCATGGTATCTATCTCCAGGTAAGGGGTGTAAGGTCGATCCAGGGAAGGCCAGGCGCTGGCGTTGGCCAGGGCAGGGCGCGGGGGTCAGTCGATCAGGCCCATAAGGGCTATTTCCTCAGCGCCGAACACGCGATCAGCGCCGCAGGCGTCGCAGGTGTAGCGCCGCGCGTCGGGCTCAACGTTATCGGCCTCAGCGCCGCAGGCCAGACAGAATCCCCCGTAGTCGGCGCTGGCGTCTTCAATCTGTTCAAGGGTGAAGCGGTGGGCGGTTGGGCTATCGGTGGGGCGGGGCTCGTTCATCGGGGTCTATCTCCGGGGGTGAAGGGGG
>Ga0208770_1000237_pt1 | contig 40504 bp, 56 predicted proteins | sample AntAceMetag02UK9_FD_184771 | JGI IMG/M metagenome (GOLD analysis project Ga0208770, IMG submission 184771) | Saline lake microbial communities from Ace Lake, Antarctica - Antarctic Ace Lake Metagenome 02UK9 (SPAdes) (version 2) | ecosystem: Environmental > Aquatic > Non-marine Saline and... | reverse complement strand
GGGGACCATCGATTACAGACGTGGAGATGAAATAAGACCAACCTTGGTTGGCACAATCGGTGAAACGTCCAAAAAGAAGGAGCTTGTCTCCGGAAACTTATCGGTCTTTAGCCGATAAGTAGTTCATGTAACTTTCTTTAACTATGTATGTGATAATTTAATATATATGTCAAAAGTATATAATAAACATGAATTGTCCCCTATATAAGAGATTGAAAGAAAACGGAACTTCAATATATGTTTTTCCTTCTGCTGCGGAGGATATTTCTGCTGCTTACCAGAACGAAAATTATAGAATGTATTTTTCTAAATACACGTTATTAGACCTCCCTTCCGAAAATACACATAATCCAGGCGGTACACAGGCTGTACCAACATATTTCGATTTCTCGACATTCTCAACCATAAATAACACAGGGTCAATTGACTATAAAGATGCTGTTATTGAATCATTGAGAAATTACGTAGCTAACCACGAAGTATCATTGAGAGAATCTAGATTAAATAATACAGAGTATTATTACGACACGACAGCATTAGAGACAACGACAGAAAAGATATTCTGGAAGTGGTGTAAAAAATTGAACATTATCGATTTCGAACCAGCAGTTGCACAAGACGAATATTTTGAAAACTTATCTGAATTTGATAGGATTAATCAGAACGATGATAGTTATTTCCCAGAATACTTATGGAAGGAACGTGAGTTGAAAAAATATGGTGTTATAAATTATTACACGACATCATCAACAGTATATGTGAATTATTTAGAACTTGCTTTCAATGTGATAACAAATTATAGACAGGGTGATATTATTGATTTTTCGAATATGAGTGGTCCTCTTTCAGGTCTTGATATATCTACGACAGTACTTGATGTTACAACAGTTGGTAGCTCACAGACAATAATTGTTGATTATCCAAATACATCAATATCATCATCACCAACATTGAATTATGGTGATACTATACTTAACTATCATAAATTGGTCCAATATATTGGTGAAGTTAATGGTGTTTCAAACGTACAAGAGGCAAATAAAGCATACACAGAGGTTTACGCAAATGTACCAGATCACACTGGACAAACACCAGATGTTTTGTTTAGAACTAAACCAGATAGTAACTATAGACCTAATCTTATTTTCCCTATAATACCGGGACAATATCAACCAGAAATAATGGGTTCTGAAGTGTTCTCATCACCGATAGTTTCCAATCCAGTTGACTATCCAGGTTCTTATTACGGACAATTTGATACAATCGATTTCACATATGTTGTTGAGCCAGGAGACTCACTAAGACGCTCAGGAAGATTTTATGGCGTAACTGGTGATATAAACCAACCAGCATTTGATGGTTCAACACTCGATGGTGTTATTATGGATTTTGATACGGATCATTACGCTAAGATGAATATTACTGATAGAGAGATTACTAACTTTGATCAGTTCAATGCTTTGGTAGTTAATAACAATCCACCAAGTGATTTTGAATTTAATGCCGTACTTTGGTATTATACTATTGAAGACTTTGATGGTAATAAGGTAACAAACTTATATGGTGTTTCTTTTCTAAACAACCCTGATAATAATACGAATCAAGAGGAAATCGGTATTCGATTCCCAATTTATGATAAGTACGTGGTTAATGGTAATCAAGATGGGTCAGCGTATTCATTTGGATTGAATTTGAATTTTAATATTGTACATGATAATCCAGTAGAGGCTTATAACCCAGAGGCTATAAATTCACTATTTTCGATGAATCTTTTCAACGAAGCCATGAAGAGATTGGGTTCAGTTAATGATTCATTCTTAACTATAATAGGTGAGAATGATGGTCTTAAAGAGGAATTGTCGAATATTAAACAATTGGTATATACACAAACAGACTTAAATACTATAAATAATAGAATAAGTAACCTAGATCAATTGTTAAAGATTTACTCAACACAACAGATAGTTGATTCAGATACTATTGGTGTAGAGGTAATTGATGATTCACCATCAAGTCTTAGGTTAAATAATATAGATAGAAATTATTTAACGATTAATAAGTTTTTAACATCTGAAATGTATAATACAACTGGGTCAATTCCGGTTAATATAACACCACCACAAAATAAAAATTTCTTACTAAACATTGTGAATAGTGACGAAGTTAATGTTAATTTATCTGATAAGTTAACATTATTAATGACCAAAGACCTTGTTTATAGACAATCTGTCGATATTGTTATAACCGGAACAGAAGCATCTTCCGAGAATAAGAAATTGGATATTTACATAACCACTATCAATCCAATTCAATCATTGACACAATCTACAACGGTTGCAACACCACCAGTAGAAACACTATTGATTGGTGATGTAAATCTACCCGTGTTTTACAATGTGTCAACGGCTCAACCAAACTCAGCTTCTACTTGGAGTGATTTTAGTTTCCCGATAGATTTCAACCAGGATATAATATTACTTAGTGGTAATTTACTCGAAATGACTCTAGACTCAAATTCACTCATCACACAGAACTCTATAAACCCAGGTGATCAATTAGTACTGAATAATATGTTCATTGGAACACAATCAGTATTTGATTTTTCCGGACAATATGTAGTGAATGATGTTACTGGATCAAGTATTAGATTTGATATAAGTTCTAATGACGAATTTGTATCTTATTTAAACAGTCAAGTATTACCATTTAGTATTCATACACCAACCGTAACTAATCTTTCTAACAACCCATACATATCATTGAATAAAGGTTATAAAATAACTATAACACGAATTAGTGCTGAGGATGAAATTGAATTATCTGAAAAATATATGGTTGATGTTCGAAATTTAGAGTACTAAATTACTAAACTATTAATTTACAAATATCGTGGTTAATATATACATTAAATTGTATTAAAAACTTATGACTTTATGTGGAAATAATTCTTTATTTGGTGGTCAAAGCCAATATATAAAAATCCAGAACGGTGATATTGTTGCTGTTGAGGGTGTTAATACTGTTGAAAGACTATTAACATCAAATATTCGTATTCCTTATAAACAAACTCTTAAGGGTCGTATTATACTCAAAGCTGGTCAAGTAAATTACTTATTAAATCATCTTGGATTAGGTAATAGTGCTACATTTCTGGCTATAAAAGCTACTTATAATCCAAGAAGTGTTAATGAGGATTCAAACTACTTACTTTGTAATTATTCTGATAATTCCAGTAGTACGTTCCCAATGGATGATATTATGATATTAACGGGTAATTCTACGAATAGAATTAGACAACTATATTTAACAAATCCAAACGAAAACTACGAGGTTGTACTAGATATACTAGTAGCTGTTATAGATGATAACTACTCAATATTCACTGATAGTACTGGACAGACCGGTACATCATTGACAGGATTGAGTTTTGGTGATATAATATCATTCGTTGTTAATGAATCTATTGTTATAAACGATACTAATGGAGATGCGTTAATCTATATACAATTGGCTAATGTAAACTCAATAGAGAGATCCGTTTCTATGATAACAATTGATGATGATTCTGCCGGTACGATAATACTTCTTTTCACATCGGAGGATGAAGCGGCACAATCACATTCTAAATTAGAATATGTATTTATAAATAATAATGCAGATTTGACTTCACTAACAAAAGATATTGAAAGTCCTGTACTTACTTGGAATGAACGAGTTGGTGGTGTTGGTTCTTATATTGCGTTTAATGGTGCGACTGCTGGAGTTCCTTACACAACTGGTGATGGATTGACATTCTCAACATCACTTAGCTTTAGTGCTCACGAAATTGGTGGTGTCATAACAAAGACTACCTTACTCGATTTGCTTGTTGGTTCAGTAAGTGATGATAGAGATGGAATTATGTCATTAGGGTACTCTGCAATAACTCTGGGTAATGCTCCGGGTCTTGATAACATATCAGCAACAGGTTCTTATGACTTAAAATTGAATATATCTGACTTGGCTCTTAACGATTTAAGTGCTATTAACATGACATTAACTATTAACTAATAAGTATTAGTCTTTAGTAATTTATCTTCTTCCCAGTCTTGTAATTATTTCTTTTCGGTTATTATCTGAATGTGTTTTCTTAAACTCGTCAAATTCTTTAACTTTACTGTCTAGTTTTATTTTTATTGATTTAAATTCTTCTCTATCCGATTCAACTTTAGATCTTTCGATTTTTATTTCCTCACGTTCTTTATCCAAAGAAATTAATATCTCTTTATATTTATCCTGAGATTCTTTAACCTTAGCTCTATCCTCAGTCAATTCATACTCCATGTTCTGAACTCTCTTCTTCTCTTCCTTAAGAGTCCTGGTTAAATCATCATTTGAGTTTTTCATTTCAATGTCAAGTTTATTAACTTCACTTTTTGCATATTCTATCTCACTGTCCAGGTTTTTAATTTTCTTACTAAGAAGTACTTCGGATTCTCTCTCTTTCTCATCTAACTTTATCTGAAATTCTTTCTCACGAGAATTGAATTCAGTTTCTTTATCTTCAATGACTTTTAATCTATTATTGAATTCAGTTTCTGATTTTTTAAATTCAGTTTCTTTGTCTTCGAATTCTTTAACTCTATCATCAATAGAGTTAACTAAATCTTCCTTACTCTTTTCTTTCCTACGTACACCAAATGCAATGTTTGCTGCAATTACGAGTGCTACTGCCAATGGATCAAAAACAGACATAAGAGCTATTATAAACCAATTTACAACTTGGTCCCTTGTCTTACCAGTTAATTCAGATATATAGCTAAGTGATCCTAACTCATCGGCAATATCAGAACTCTGTTCAATTTCTATTTTATTCATGTCTATACTTGATATAGAATCGGACATTGCTGTTATATTATTAGATAGTAAATCTCTTCTATTCTCAGACTTCTCTAATTGATCAACATATACTTTACGGTTACTTGATGATGTTGTAGTTATTAATTTACCAGTTTCTCTGTCCTTATACTGAATAACATTATTACTCAAAGCTCCTGTTAATTCTGAAATATTATCGTTTATTCTTTCTTTTTCTGATTGATATGATGCTAACTTATCACTGAATTGTTCTCTCTTGGAGTCCATCACAACAAATTGCTTATCCATCATTTCTGTCTTACTCTTAGTTTCAGCGTAGGCGGCAGATAAATATCCGTATATACCACCCGATGTTATCATCATAAGTAATAAAACGGCTGTAATTAGATAACTCCTCACCAAAAATCCTAATTCCTTCCAATAGTTGTATAATACTGATAAGGCAACTAACTTAGCAATTTCTAATGCAGTTGCCATTATCATAACTTCAGTATCAGCTCCTGCAAACATTTTACCAAGTCCTGTAACTGAGTAAAATATAGCAGATATTGATACTGATATAGCACTAAAAACGATTATATAGGGTAGTATTTTCTTCTCCATAGATGTATATATTAAATTATCATTCTGTTCTCAAAAGGCTCTCTAAGTTATATTTCCTTGGACTCTCAATGTTATCTATTGATATTTCAAATCCGAAAGATTTTCCACTATATTTACCAATCTCATCATACACATAGAATATCCAAAACCCGTTAATTTCGTCTTCGAAATTCCAACCAAAATCGATTCGATAAATTGATCCACTTTTTAGTCTGACTCGGCTTTTACCATCGATGATTTCCTCACCTGTATATCTTAGATTGTATATCATGCTGAACAACCAAAACAATCAAACTGTGAATCACCTGGTTTCTCAGGTAGAACTTCTTCAACTATCCTAGATGAAGCCAGTTTCTTATTAGCCGCCAATTTAGATTTACTTCGAGTGTAATAAACACCAGTTTTTAATCCACCTTTCCATGCGTACATCAACGCACTTGCTATCTTGGAGTATTTGGCTTCGGAATGGTAAACATTTAACGATTGTGATTGATCCACGTAGTTATTACGAATTATTGATAAATCCAATAAAGTTCTTTGTGGAATCTCCCACACATCTTTATATCGATACCTTACATCAGCAGGAATGTCCATAATCTCTTGAATACTTCCTTTATTTGCAATAATTCGGTCAATCATATTACTATCCCAAATACCTAATTCCAATAGGTCATTCACGAGATACTTATTAACAATTAAAAATTCACCCTGCCCAACCCTTCTAGTAAATAGATTTGACGTAACTGGTTCGAATGATTCGAAACTTCCTAAAAGTATAGCTGATGATGCTGTTGGCATCAATCCTAGTAAAAGAGAATTATACATTGGTATTGGTTCTCCCTCTGGTTTTGGTGACCATCCCGGAATATAAGTTTCCCCTTTTGAATACCTTGAACCCTCGTAAGCTGGGTAGTTCTTACCTTCTTCCTCAGCAATCTTCATAGATTCTGTTAGTGCTGACTTATACATTGTTTCAAATATGTCTTTATTCCATTGCTTTGCTTCCTCTGATTCATATGAAATCTTCTTCTTGGCGAAGAAGTCAGCAAGACCAGCGACACCGATTGCCAATGCTCTCTGATCAACACCAGCATTTTCAGCCCAAGAATCACTCCATTTATTTTTATCAATAACACTATTCAAAGCTCTTACTAGAACTTTCGTACTTTTGGCAATTGTCTTCAACTCTGTATGTTCTGATAAGTTGATGGATGCTAATGTACACTGTGGTGTATATCCTGGTTTAGATGCCTGGAATATTTCAATACATAGGTTACTTTGCTTGATAACACCGATGTTATCTTGCATATTTCTCTTATTAGCATTATCTTTATACATCACGTAAGGTTTCCCGCTCTCAACTTGTGATTTGATAATTGAATCAAATATCTTCTTGGGACTTATTTTCTTACCAATACCCAAACCAACAGCTCGTTGATATTCTACATTAAATTCTTCTCCTGTTAAATCATATAGTGGTTTGAGTCCGGCATTTTTAACATCATTCGGACAAAACAGATACCAGTCTTCATCATTTTGTAATTTCTCCATAAATAAATCGTTTATGATTACTGAAGTAAATAAATCCCTTGTTCTCATTTGCTCATCTCCAACTGGTAATGATAATTCTAAGAAATCTATTATATCTCTATGCCATACACTAAGATAAAGAGCACAACTACCAGAACGTGATCCTTGCTTGTAAAATCTCATCTTAGACTGAACCATATCAGCTAGTCTGATAACCCCACCAGCACGACCACTGAATGATTTAACATAGCTTTCCCTACTTCTTAGTGGGTCTATGAGAAGACCGATACCCGATCCTTCTTTTGATGCGTATGATATTTTGGTTAATGTTTCCTCGATACCCTCAATTGAATCAGATTCTAAGTGTGTTAGATTACAAGATATCATACCACCTCTTTTTTCAATACCTGCGTTGGTATATGTTGGTGTTGCAAAATTAACTCTCTTACTAAGAAGTTCATCATTCAGCCTCTTTTTCTCATATGGTGTTTCTGTTAGAAAACTAGATACTCGGTTATACATACAAGATGGTAATTCTAGTGGTGTGTTAAATTCATCCTTTTTTGAATACTTTGTAAGGAATGTAGTTGCACCAAAGAAATCATATGTCATATCAACATCTTGTAATTCTTTACCAATCAACTTGGATTGTCTACTCAATAATATACGACCACCGAGTAGTGAGTAATCTGGGTTTTGTATAATTTTATCTGCTGCTTTAAAGGCAATAACCTCATCAACTTCGGTTGTTGTTATATTATCTGTTATTAGTGGTATAACTTCTTGGAAAAGACTATCCGAATTAACATTTAGTCCCTTTGCTTGCTTCTTTATACGTGTTAGAATTTTGTTTGGGGCAAAATTCTGTGTTGTTCCGTCTCTTTTAACTATTTTCATTTATTATTTTCATTTTTTTTAAAAGTTTTCATCATCAAACATACCATCACTTGTTGTTGGTATATCAATACGTGTATATTCACCATCTCTCTTTTCGAAGAAATTATTTTTGGCCGAAAGACCAATCCTTGCCATATATTCTAATGGATTATTCACATTAAATTCACGGGCACATCCAAAGTCGATAAGAACAATATCAGTTACATATTGTATATATTTTGTCATATCTTCTTTTGTTAATCCCTGAAGGCCATCAGGCATACTATCATTAACAAATACTTTCTCAACCTCATAAGAGCTTAGAATTATATCTCTTAGTTCATTTTTATCGAGCTTATATTCATCTTTCATATAATCCTTATACAACATCAGAGCAAATTCATAATGTGCAGTTTCATCTTTTAGAATCAATTCATTCATACTGCCAAGTCCAGGCATCTTATTACGTGATCTATACCAGAAAACTCCTGAGAATACACTAGCGAATGATATACCTTCAACACAAGCGAATGCAACTAATCGGTGTGTGAATGACGGATGTTCAATCCAATCTTCTGCCCATTGAGCTTTTTCTTTAACAGCTATATTTGTCTCCATAGCATTGAATAATTCATCTCTTTCTTGTAAATCCTTTATATAAGTTTCTATGAGTAATGAGTAACCGTTGGCATGAACTTGTTCTATAAATGTTTGATGTCCGTAAAAGTATTGAGCTTCTAGGATATCAACTTCTCTTTGGAAGTTTGTTGCTAGGTTATCAATAACCAGCCCATCAGAGATGGCAAAGAAAGCTAAAATATTTTTCAAATATACTTTCTCAGCATCTTTAAGTTCGTCAAATTTATCTTTACTGAGGTCAATCTCCTCAGCTACCCATGTCTGTGATTCGGCATTTTTATACCGTTCCCATATATCATTATGTGTTACTGGGAAAATTGAATATCGTTTTTTAATATCTTTATTTTTTAAGTACATTTTTATTTTTATTTTTGTTTAGGGTTTTATATATTCTCCATTTTTATACAATCTTTACAAAAACCCTTTTTTTTAAAGGAAATCGATGTTATTCAATTTATTTAAATTGAATTTAAAATCAATTTTAAGAATCTTAGATATGTCTGTAATTAATACGTCATAAATATTTTCAAATGAATTAATCTTGAATATTCCATTATCATAATCACATTCTAATATTACACCAGTGTATATCTTTCTATCACCAATTATGTCGATGTAAATAAACTCTACTTCTGTACCCTCACGAAGGTTTCTATTGGTGATGTCCGTATTGTTTGTATTCTTACCTATGTGATCCTGTAACTCATCAATTATTTGAGTTCTCCATTTATTATCTAACAACTTGAACATATTGAATAAATTGTCCGAAAAATAAACAGCTAGTTCATTAAACAACTCAACAGTTGAAAATCTCTCATAAACAAGTTCTGTCATAAGTAAATGAAAATAGTTATTGAAATCACTACGTGATGGCTTTCTTCTATTATTCATAAAATTTATAGATGTTTTTTTTGCTAGTACATCATACACTTTCTCTTTAACCTTCTTCTCACGAACATATTGTTCCGTATCTCTATACTCTTCATATAATATAGACGACCGGTCAATCTCGAAGCTATCATTCTGGTAAGTTATTATATCTTGGCCAGCACTATCTAATGTCATTTCTTCATCTTTCTTACCCTTGAATATTGTATCATACTTTAGAGAGTGTTTTCCCGTAATTTTATGTTTGGATAGTACGAGATAATCATCTTCATCAGCCTCCTCGACTTCAACAGATTCATATTCATATTCCATATCAAACAATTCTTCTTTATCTATAACTGTTGGTTTGTTTATCATTTATTTATTTATATTTTTATTGATCGATGAACTGATCATTTTCTAGTGTTAGAAATGTTGAATTCAAATCAAGTCGTATTTGACCTTTTAAGAAATCACCATCTCTTTGCTTCAGTAGTTTGAACCTATATAGATTCTGGCGTTTCATCTCTTCTGTACGGATGATTGCCCAGAAGGTATCGGCTGTTTCGGCAATTGCTTTAGATTCTGGAACAGATTCGAGTGTTATATCGGATGCATTCCAAGCATCTTTAGCCACTTGAACACCAGTAATTACTGGACAGTTATATTTAGACCCTAACGCTCTAAGTCCCTCTGATAAGTGCTTACCTTTAATGAAAAGTGAGTCTCCCTGACCTTTGAGCGGTGCTATTAGTGTAATATAATCCACTATTATTAATTCTATCTTAATTCCTTTACGTTGTTGTAATTTATCTATATAATTATCGAAATCATTTACGTTGGCGGTTCCTGCTGCCCAAAACTTAGAATATAGCTTTCCTACTTTATTATCGAACATATCACCACCAGTTTTATTTTGACCAAGAGCGGCAATTTTTCTTTTCATCATTTCTGTGTCCTTACTCAATGTGTCATAATCATTGATTGGTAGTCTCAACCTCATTGCTCCGATACGTTTCATAACCTTACGCTCACTCATTTCGAGTGTTATGAATAAGACATTCTTACCCATGTCAGCAGCCTTGAATGCAAAGTTTTGCATCCATAATGAATTGTGTGATAGAATTCCGTTTGTGTAATACTTTTTACCGGAACCTTCTGATAATTGTAAATCATACATATGTGATGATTTACCGGTTTTACCAAATTCCATAATCATCTCAGGACCATCCTCTGTCATTATGAAATCACCCAACTCGATATCCTTACAATAGAGTTCTGTTAAGTCACATTTTTTATTTACAAAATTCATATTATCACATCGATATAATAGGTGGTTATCAGCACATATTAATTCCTTACCATCATCCGTGAATATTCTATACTCCTCAAATTTGATAGTTTTACCAATACCTTCAATATTTACCCAACCATCGGGTGTCATTACCTCGGTATTAGTAATACCATATGATTCTATAAATTTATCATATAACGGAGTATCATATTTACCCTCTATTAGAGAATCGGCATTCATGTATTCATATGTTCCAGTCATTTTATTATTTATTATTTTTTATCTAAGAATTGTATGCATTTTTCTAACGTTTGTTCTGGATTCTTTCGATAATCGGATTCCCAAATTACCAAAACATCAAATCCCTCCGATTTAATAAAATCATTTTTAATAGAATCCGATTTACATATATCTTTGGCAAATTTCCCAACAAGTGAATTGTGATAATTTTCATTATATTTCAATGGGTTACAATGCCAATAATCACCATTAAATTCTATAACTTTTTTATTAGTATTATCAATATAATCATATTTGTAATGTTTTTTTTGAGTAATGTCATATCTTATAAATTCACCACACAATTCTTCAAAATATATTTTATTATTAACATAATCACCAACGTAATATACATCTAGGAATAATTTTTGGGAAATTTTTGAAAATCCTGAATGGTTATAGATTTTTTTCCGGTTGATTTCCTTTTTCTCCTCCGGTGATTTACTATTCATTGTAAACATCCACCTTTCTTGCCTTTCTTGCCATACTTTTTGACCTTTGACCTCACCATATTTACCAATACATCCATCGAGTGAAAATCTATTTTGTATTTTTGATATAATTTCCCTACCTTCTTTTTCGGAATATCCTCGTTTCGTATAATACTCAATTTTTGTTGGGAATTTACTTGCATATTTTTCTGGGTTATCACGAATAGTCTTTGCTGATTTTGTTTGGAAATCTTTTAAAGATTTCTCCAATTTAATTTGTGCATCTGACTCAATCAACCCCTTTTCTAACCAAAATTCTATACAATTCCTAGCTCTTTTCTTATCCCATAACGGGTCCTCTTTTCTTAATTTGTTGTGTGATTTTATGCGTTCCTTTAATTGTCTCTTATTTTCAACTTCGAATAAAGATTCAGCTTCTTCACGATCACACATATTTTTATACATAAATCCTTCTACTGTGTGTGATGAAAATGATTTCTTCATACACACTGTATCATTACATAAATTTCTATAACCTTTACCAATTGATATGAATTCACCCTTTGAACCACAGAAGAAACAATCAGAATCCCTGTGGTTTACATGTTCGTCATAATATTCCTCATGTGGTATTTTTAATGTTTTTGTTACATACACGGATAAACCCTTTGTTGAGTTGAATTCCCTATTAGTAATTGGACAGGTGAATGGTAAATCAATATCTTTATATCTCTTCTTTGCTTGTCCGTTCATGTTTTATTTTTTTATATTAAATGTCCTTATACCCCTTACTAATACTGGTAAATAGTGTACCCATACTTATTGTATATTTTCCCTTATATTTATCCCTTATGTTGATTTGTGTGCTGGGTAAACAACATTTCCCATTAGATGTTTCTGCCATTATAACATTTAATGTCTGGACATCCCATCCACCACCCAACATGTGGTCTATTGTATCAAACCCACAAGGTATCTTCAATCCAGAGCTATCCTGTATGTGTGAATCTGGATCATCGAAGTCGGAACCCATATCATCATCATCTACGAAACTCGTGGAGGACATCTCAGAAACTATTTGTTGTATTTTGGCTGCAGATTCACAAGCTTGTTCAAAATCACAATTCTCATCGAAATTTCTAGTCTCTTCAATTATATCAACAGTTCCAGTTTTTATTCTATTTCGAAGAACCCAACCATTAAATTTTGGTTCAATGAAATCTTTTTCGGAATAGTCTTTTATCTCCTCATCAAGCATTGATTTAAGAATTGATTTGGTTATAGTACCAGCTTTATCTTCTAGTGTTACCATCTCTAATATTTGTCTCGGTGTTGGTCTTTCGATATCACCCTTTATCATGTATTCTTGAAGTACTTTATATACAAATTGTATCTCTGAATTCTTAAAGAAATAAGGATGCACTAAAGTGAAAAACTTTTTGTTTTCAAGTATGTAAATCAAGAAGACTTTTTCTAATGAAACAGTCATTTTTTATTGTGATTATTTTTTCTATTATATCTACCAAGGAGCGATAAAGTTTACTGTTCCTTGATAAGATTATTACCTTCAATATCATCCTCGTTCGGATCCGATATTAAAATATCAGTATTGTCTGTTTCTGGGAGTTCGGCATTTTCAATTCCAAAGACATCTGATAATTTAGTAACTAACCAAGGAAATCCTTTTTTAGATGTGTGGGAAGCAACGGATGATCCCAATGAGATTAGATTATTTGATATTGTATCGATGGTTATGTCATAATCTCTTATGAATTTTTCCATAGCATTCATAATAGGCAATAGAATAGATTTATCATTCAACATATCACCAAGACCACTTACTGAGTAGTCAGACTTCTCTAATAATGTTTTAGTGAATTTACCAATAGAAACAAAGCATTGTACTATTTTCTTAACAATACCATTACCAACACCTCTCATTCTTAATTCTTCCAATAATGACTGAGCTTCTCTCTTATCGATGATAGCTTTTACTTCACCACTATCACCACACTCACCACATCCTTTACCAGAACAACTCGGACAGGGTAATACACCATGACCAGCTTTATTATCTGTTTCATATAGATTTGAAATACTCAGCACTGTAAGTCCAAGCAAAACTAGATTCTCAGCAGTTGTTTCAAATTCTATCTTAGAATTGTCTACTAAACTTTTCAATACTGGTATTGTATCTGTTATATTCAGTTTGAATTTTTCCAAAAGACCTTGATTTATATTCATGTCATTTATGATATCAGATAGAATAACCTCAACTGTTTCATTATCTATATCGGCTCGTGATTCATTGATATTCATTGATAAAGAATCCATAAAAACCTTACCCATATTTCTCATCTTAACATGGTCTTTATACTTCAATATTTTGGACATATGTTATATATTAATGTCAGTTATCAAAATTATTGATATTAAAAATTTATTTTACTTATTGTGTTTAAATGTGTTATTTACATTATAAATTTTTTATATATAATTAAAATATAATAACACACTATGAAAATGAAACATCTTAAGAAATTCGAAAACTTTTACTTACCACCAGAATTTGATGATAATAATAATGATGATGATGATGAAAGTCAAGAAGAAGAGGAAAGAAATGAGTATGATCATGAGAATCGTGAGATTGTTGAAGTAACCGAAAAGAAAAAATCTTACCCTAAGAAGAAAGATGATAAGAAGAAAGATACTGGTGGGTTAAGTGCCGCACAGAAGAAACTTCCACCAGCCCTTCAAGCAGGAATTCTTAAGAAAATGGGTAAAAAATCTCCTAAGAAAGATGATGAAAAGAGTGATGTGAAAGACGATAAGAAGAAAGATACTGGTGGGTTAAGTGCCGCTCAGAAGAAACTTCCAGCAGCCCTTCAAGCATCAATTCTTAAAAAGAAAGGTAAGAAATAAATTAGTGTTGGTTAAAAGAAACTGCTTATTAAGCAGTTTCTTTAACATTCACTGTTTTGATAGCATCTTGAAACCATTTCGGGAAAAAGTGTGAACTGTATCTCAGCACATCACTAAACCCACCATCAAGTATGATAGTATCACCATGATCTATATCTGATCTAACTATACGACCACAAGCTTGTTGTAATGATGTGCAAGTTTTCCACATATACCACTCTGGACGCATCTTTTGCCGCATCTTATTTTTATGTGACATAAGTGATGGATATGGAATTTTAGCAATTACTTGAAAGCGGGCTCTATCATCATCGAAACTAACTCCTGTAGAAAGGCTTGGACTGATAATTACCGTTGGCTTATCCGTTTCATAATGTTCTAATAGAACTTGGTCCTTGTTAGATGAATCATGGGTTACTAATCTTGGGTTACTAACATCCCTCATAATCCAGCTAGCTAATTCAAACGAGTTAGTGTGTATCAATCCTTTTTTACCATCATATTTCTTGAGTATCTTATTTATGAAGGGAACATACCTTTTAAATGTTTCGGATTTGACCTTATATGACATCTTACCCAATGGCATATAGTATATTGGTCTGTTTTTAACAGGAAATGGTGAGTTTATTGAATAGTAGATGGATTTCTCTGGGTCCAATCCATTCAATTCACAAAATAAATTTTTATCAAGAATTGTACCAGACATAAGAAAAACCATATCATATCTATCGAAGACATACTTATATAAGTAGTCACTTGCCCAAATTGGTTCTAGTGATAATTCTTTTCTTCTAGTCTTATCGTTCCAGTTTGACTCCAAAACCCAGTTATTTGGATTATCTTTATACTCCTTAAGAAAAATATCAATTTTCAACTTCAACTGTCCGAGGTCAGCAATAAGTTTCATTTTTTTAACATCGGTACTAGCACCCTTACCGAGTATTTTACCAATTTTATTTTCACGTTTATCATAACTCACATTCCTTGATTTTGATCCTAGAGCATTCTCAACACCATCAACTGTATCATCAATTTGTCCGTGTAGGTATTTTAGGAAATCAATATATTCAGACATTCCATTAACGGCTTTTAATTTCCGAAGAATTACCTTTTCATCAGAGAATTGTAATTTCTGGACGACCGAATCAGTTATCTTAACGGATATGAAATCCGAAACAACATCATCGAACGAGTGAGCTTCATCAACTATTAATACGGATGGTCCTCTATTATCTAAGATTTCCGGTATATATAATGCGTAGTGTGTGTATAGGTAGAAATTCGTAAGTGATATCTTACCATTCATAAAGTTATCTCGAGCATCAGCGTGCGGACAATATTCACATTTGGTTTTGTTCAATTTATTGAATTCGGCACCTTGAGCACAAGAGCATCCATATTGAGCACACTCATAATTTTCTTTACCCTTTAAATCCTGTATGGAATCGTATGTACTAGAATATTGATCCTGTAATATTTTTGAGTTTGTGATTATATCAATCCTTGCCATTCTATTGACATTATCGATATACCACTGACTAATCATCATAGCTAAATGACTCTTACCTACACCTACTGGTAAATCTAGTAGAAATGTTTTATTTGACTTATCCTTGTTATATTGTTGCTTTATGAATTTAAGACAATCATCCTGTTGTGTTCTTGGGGTGAATTTACCCACATCTTTATTTATTGACATAATTATTATATGATTTTATCATCTCCGTGTTTTAATATATATCACATAAATTAAATAATATTTTTAATGAGGATTAAACGATTTAACGAGAGTAATAACACGACTTCAGAATATAAATTCGTTGAAGATGTATTAACGGAATTGATTGATGAGTTTATAGTGAAAATAAGAAACAAATGAAAATAAGACGTTTTAATGAATCTAAAAATGAAAGAGATACCGACTTAGTTTTGGATGCTTTCATAGGTATTCGTGATGAATATACCGAATATAAATATGCCTTTGAGGAAACCCTGTCTTTATTCACCATAACATTAATTAAAAAGAAAGAAGATGGTACTGATATCAATGATGTTTCGATGGTAATAAAAAAACTCGAACGTGAGTTGGAATTGATGAAAGAGGTTGAAATATCCAAAGATATATTAGATTCATCAGGACTTCTAAAACATACAAAAGTGTTATACTACACAACTGAGAAAATAGTTATATCAATTAATCGTGATGTTGATTTGAAACTTAAATTTGATGATGTTTTTATTGTTAGTGGTGGTACTGTAGATGTTTCGGAAGAAATTTTGTTTAATTATGTCCGTCAATTTGGGTTAGTACCACTTAGTACATCCGTTTTTTGGTTCGATGGTCTTATTAATTTAGAAATTGTAATCGATGGAGATGATGAATCAAATCCATTAAAAAAATCAATAAGGAATTTTTTAATACTATCTGAGGTGGAAGATATAGTGTTTAGTTCTACCCGAGCTTGGGTTGGTAAGTTATACATCGAATTTAAGGAAGATGTAATAGTTGAAATTAATATAAATAAGTAATGAAAAATAAGACGTTTTACTGAATCAAAAGGTGATAGAGATACTGTTTTAGTTAAAGATGTTTTTTTATCATTGGTCGATGAATTCACTGAATATAAATATTCATTTCGTGTATCAAAGACGATTATTTTCGTTGAATTTTCAAAACATATTAAAAAGATTTAACTTAAACTATAATGATTATTAATATATAGTATATGAGAATAAATAGATTTAATGAGAATATAGTTATGGTTGATGATATTAAAGACATCGTTACTGATTTACTATTAGATTTACGTGATGAATATACGGAATATGAATTTGAAGTTAATATGGAAGTTAAGTACCGCAATCAACACATTTATGTCAGTGCCACTAAGAGAATTGGAGATATAAGTAAAATTATTTATAAAAGTACTGATGGTTATCCAGGCGATGTAGTATCCGAACACTTTTTGACACTTAATGCTTTATGTAAGAGTGTTTGGGGAGTTGCTGAAATATTAAGACAGATGCCGGAATTTAAAAATGACTTTACTTTTAGTGCTAAGGAATCGGTTGGTTTCGTTATATATATAAGTGAAAATATAAAATTACACAAACGTGCAGGTGAAGATTAAACGATTTAATGAGTCAGTTAAAAGTAGACTAGAAACGTTTGTCAAGGATGTTTTTCAGGATATAGAAGATGAATATTTAGACTATGAAGTTATTTATAAATATCAAACATCACTAACATCAATTCGTATAGAACGTAAATTAAATAGATTAGAAATCGAAAGAAACATAATGCGTAACATTGAGGATGTTGGTAAATATGCGGATTCTCTAAATGGTGTGGTATCTATTGTCGAAGCTATTAAAGGTAATATTGGTACGCTTATGAGTCATGGTGAGTTTAGAGAATTTATTATTAGTCACGAATATTATAACAACTTTACAATAACATTATACCACAATGTGGATAAAATTAGTATTGATGATATATTTGATATGAGAGGTCCGAAAGTGGATATTCGTGAATATGTTCTTAGAAAATTCTTCATACAGGAGTATGGTGTTGAGCCGATAGATGTAATTTTAAAGGAGGATTATGATAAACAGGGTATTTATGCTTTGTTGATACGCACCAATAATATAAGTAAAGAAAATATGTTAATGATGAAAGAAAATTTCTCAGAGGTTCAATATGATTCCTCACCAGTAACTAAATTGGATGTGTTTGATGAAATACTAACTGATCACTATCATGGTGGTACTCAGTTAACAACTTTTTGGTGTACACAAGATGTTTTATTAAAAATGGTTTAATTTACGTACATTTGAAATATGGATAAAACAATATATAAAAAGTCTTGTTGTGGAAAATATGCTAAGAGGGTAGGAAATAAGTGTTGTAAAAACTGTCCTCTCACAGCTCCTTCTCCAACTTCTCAATCTCATGCATAACTGAGGTCCATTCTTCTTTCTTTTTCATCATAATCTTTTTATTCTTCTTTCTATCAGCATAAACGTCTTCCAACATTTTCAAAGTAGGTGATATTCTCTTCTCGAACACACAACCATTGTTACATATAACATGTTTGGTCATATCGATTTTCATTCTCTTACCATTCCGGAAACAATAACCTTTATCTTCACCTTGAACACCAATAAATGTTTCTGGTGCAATGAAGAATTGTAATTGAGTAGTTGGGTAAAGTGATGCGAAGTCATACGTTACACACCATTTATTCATACCAACAACTGGATCCATAACCCAACCACCAGCAATACCCTGAGCACTCTGTGATGAAAATCCTTCATCCTTAAACAGAACAACATTCTCCATCTCTCTGAATCTACTCCTCAGAACACCTTCCGTAATGGCAAGTGATGCTAAAGCGTTGTTCATTTGAGAAACAACATCTGTTATTTTTATTTTAGCGAGTGATGAGATGGCGAAAATTATTGATATGTAGTTCTTAGATTGATGTATTTTTTGTACAAGAACTGAATCGACAGCATTATAATACATAAACGTTTCGAAATCGTCTTCGTAGAGTTTCTGTAAAGATCCTGTATATTTAATCTTCGGAACACCTACTAATTTACTTGAAACGAAATCGAGTGAAGATGATTCCTTTACTTTTATAGATGAATCAGCAACTTCATACAATTGCATGTAGTCAAATATCATTCTATGCATCGGAACTTCAACCTCGGTACCCCATAATTTACGTATATATCTCGTCTGTGATGAGATATTTGGATTGATAGACCACATCTTACCATTTACTATTTTGGTGAGCTTACGTGATCTATTAACTAGGTACATCCAATCGTACTTAAGAAAGTTCCAACCAGTTATTAATGGCATCTTAGGAACCATATCGTAAAAGAAGGCATATAACATATCAAATTCCTCTTCATACTTGACATACTTCAGTGTATATTCAACACCGTCTTTCTTAAAGTATTCATTTGTGTTTTTTGCTATACGGTCTTGCATGTCCTGTGGCATATCTTCAAGTCCGAGAAGTATTATTTTATCATCATATACAATTGATATGGATAGAACCCTTGTTAGTGCTGTTTCGGCCTCTGGAAATCCATCGACTATTTCTGTCTCTATATCAACAAAGTATATTTTTGGTATATTAAACTCGAATATTTCATTCCTTTCCTTTTCCGGTAAATCATCTAAAAATTCGTAGATAGCATATCTATCCGGTCTATTGTTTTCGATTTGCTTTACAGGCTTACCATCCCAAGATTTATATTTTGGGTGTCGTTGTGGATCACTTGGTGAACAACTGATGTATTTAAGCGGTCTTGGGAAGTCGAAGTACTTCAATTTTATATCACCTTCCGTATTTACGTAGGAACATGCTAATTTATTGGTACTTGAAATGTATTGTGTATCTATAAGCATTAATTGTATATTTATTACTTATACAGGTTTAAATACTTTATGTTGTAATTGGGGGTGTTTGTATTTTTATATATATATATAAATAATTTGTTGATATGGAAGACGTAAATAATAACAACTCATATTATGGGTTTGGTGAGAAAAGAGTTAAGAGTGAGAATTTATATTTATGGGATGATATACATAAACACGCAAATTTTATAGAAATTGATATATTCACAAAATTCAAGGAGAAATTTTTTTTATATGAGAACAAGTTATTAGAGAAACCATTATGTTATTGTTCTATGAAGTTGAATTTTATAGATATGAAAAATGGATATAGGGAGTTTTGTTCACGTAGGTGTATGTTAGACTCACCAAAAGTAAAGGAAAGACGAAAGAATACTTGTATTAAGAAGTATGGTGTTGATAATCCGTCCAAAAATAATGAAGTTAAGAATACTGTAAAATCTACAAATATTGAGAAGTTCGGTGTAGAATATCCACTTATGTCTAGTGATGTTGTGAGTAGATATAAGAATACTTGTATTGGGAAGTATGGTGTTGATAATCCATCAAAGCTTAAACATGTGAGGGATAAGGCTAAAGAGACAATGTTGGAAAGGTATGGCGTGGAACACGCCATGTGTAGTGATATTATAAGGGACAGTGTTAAAAAAACAATGTTGGAAAGGTATGGTGTTGATAATCCATCAAAGCTTAAACATGTGAGGGATAAGGCTAAAGAGACAATGTTGGAAAGGTATGGCGTGGAACACGCCTTACAGAACGGTGATATACTCAATAACCTGAAAATAACAAACATAAATAAATATGGTAAGCCATTCTATACACAAACTCAGGAATATAGTGATCGAATAAAACACACATCATTCATTCGAAATGTGGATATGGTGAATTCGGATAATATAGAATTATTGGAGTCTAGTGTTTATGAATATATTATAAAATGTTCAAATTGTTTATCAGTAACAACAATACAGAGGCAATTATGGAGATCCAGGATTATCAAAGAACAGGATGTTTGTCTAAACTGTAATCCTATAACAACAAATGTTTCCCAATGTGAAAAGGAAATACTGAATTATGTGAAAAGTGTATCAATGATGGATGTTTTAGAAAATTACCGAATAAATAAAAAGGAGATGGATGTGTATGTACCGGAGAAAAGTGTGGGTATTGAGTATAATGGACTCTATTGGCATTCTGAGTTTAATAAAAGTCCATCATATCATATAGATAAAACAAAATCACTCAATGATAATGGTATTAAGGTTATACATATATGGGAGGATCAGTGGTCGAATAAAAGGGATATTGTTAAATCTATCATCTCTAATTCATTGGGTGTGTTGAGTGATAAGATATTTTCTCGGAAGTGCCATATCCGTAAAATAATAGACAATAATATTGTGAGAGAGTTTCTAAATGACAACCACATACAGGGGTATTGTGTATCAAGTATTAAATTTGGATTATTTTATGAGGAAGAGTTAGTTTCTATTATGACATTTAGTAAAAAAAGAATATCTGTCGGTCAAAAAAATGATAATGTGGGTGAATATGAACTTATACGTTTCTGTAGTAAGAAATTTGTTAATGTTTTGGGTGGAGCCTCTAAAATATTCAAACACTTTATCAAAGAATATAACCCAAGACAGGTTATGAGTTATTCTGATAATTCTAGGAGTGGTGGTGGTGTTTATAAAACACTCGGATTCTCTTTGTTTAAGGAAACGCAGCCTAATTATTATTGGTGTAAGAATGGTATGAGATATCACCGGTTTAATTTCCGTAAAGATAAATTAGTATCTGCTGGGTTTCCAGTGAGTAGTACGGAAATCGAGATAATGCATGGTCGTGATTATTTTAGAGTATTCGATTGTGGTAGTAAAAAATGGATATATACGTTATGATACTTACATGGAAGAAATTTAACGAGGAAAGAGAATTTTGGGGATCCGAGGCTTCTGGTATATTACCAATATGTAATAAGACCGGTCGTATTTGTATTGGCCTCAGGGCTGAGTGGGTTGACCAACCACTAACATGGGGTAATTTTGGTGGAGCTATTGGTTTAGGTCACGGAGGTATAGAACTCGAAAGACTATCACCAGAAAAAAATGCTATACAAGAATTCATAGAGGAAACTGGGTATGGTGGTGATATTAAAATGATACCGAGTTTTCTTTTTAGAAAAGGTTCTTTCAAATATCACAACTTCATTGGGATTGTTGGTGAGGAATTTGAATTGAATTTAATTGGTATGGAACACATTGAGGTTCTTAGATTAAAGTGGGTAACACTTGATGAATTAGAAAACCATAGTAAATTACATCCTGGTATTGTTGCTTTACTAGATAACAACCTAGAACAAATTACATCTATTATTCAAGACATTTGATTTTCTTTCTCCCTGTCTTTAATCCTACTTATATATCTTATCTCTTGTTGCTTTAGTTGGTAATTTTTATACCAATATGATATATCTGTTATATTACGTTTACCCACTTTGATTGTTGCTGGTATTAGTTTTATAAATTCTTTCCTATTTATTTTACGTATTACGAATTCACTATCTACCATTAGACATTGTTGCTCAATTCTTTTTATACGAAATTCGGTACTTGATATATTTTTCCAGAATATGGATAAATAGACTTTATTCTTGAGGCGGGGAGTTTCTATTCCACCAGTTAGGTATTTTGGTAATGTATTATTACCAAAACCAAGTATATCTTCTATATTTTTACTTCTACGAGCACCCTTATCCCATACTTCTATGTAGTAGAAATCATCACCACGAGGATAAAACTTTTTTTTATTACAACTCATTAAAAATCAACATCTATATAACTATATGTTACTTTTGTTCTTTTGTTGGTGAATGTCAAATCATCTCTCTTATAAAGTTGAAATTCATAAAATGGTGATGTTTTAAATAATGTTCGAATGAATGGTATATCATCTGATTTTCGTTTTACCCGATCCTCATCTACCATAAGACATAGACATTTCTTATCATCCTCTGCATCATATCCGAGGATACCATCAACCACATCACGTTTAATGTTCTTCTTGCTATATGTTATGAACTGAGAACTGAGTGTTTCATCACCTTTATATTTTATATTAAATATATCACCTTCTTTTAGGTCAGTAACTTCTTCCTTTATGAATAACCTAACCCAGAAATAAACCTTCTGTTCTTCGATTACTTTTGTTGATGGTGTTTGATTAACATTGTCTTCTAAATTCTCTGTTTCTATATCTTTAATTTGGTCCACTATATTATCATACATTGAAGTCATATCATTATTATTTTCTCCCATTTTATAAGTTACCATTTACTCTTATATATTAAAAATGAGAATTTGTTTCGTATGTTGATTTGTTAATGGGTTGTCCATCATCAGAGAAACCAGAGAATATTAAACTTAGAAATTATACATTGGTCTATTAATATATAGTGTATGTTATATAAGTATAGGGAATTCATAAATGAGTCCAGACAGGATATAGATTCTATTTGTCAGAAGTATAATATAATAAACTATACAGTTAATGAGGATGGATCAATTGATGTTGACGGAGATGTTGATTTATCTAATCGGGAATTGATAGAATTACCGCTTAAATTTAGAAATGTTAGTGGTTATTTCAATTGTTCTAATAATGAATTGACTTCGTTGGAGGGAGCTCCATCTAGTGTTGATGGTTATTTCTATTGTTATAGGAATAAATTGACTTCGTTGGAAGGAGCTCCATCTAGTGTTGGTGGTGATTTCTTTTGTTCTAATAATGAATTGACTTCGTTGGAGGGAGCTCCATCTAGTGTTGATGGTAATTTCTATTGTTCTGATAATGAATTGACTTCGTTGGAGGGAGCTCCATCTAGTGTTGATGGTGCTTTCGATTGTTCTGATAATGAATTGACTTCGTTAGAGGGAGGTCCATCTAGTGTTGGTGGTAATTTCAATTGTTATAATAATGGATTGACTTCGTTGGAGGGAGCTCCATCTAGTGTTGGTGGTGATTTCTATTGTCGAAATAATGAATTGACTTCGTTGGAGGGAGCTCCATCTAGTGTTGATGGTAATTTCAATTGTTCTGATAATGAATTGACTTCGTTAGAGGGAGGTCCATCTAGTGTTGGTGGTGATTTCTATTGTTCTGGTAATAAATTGACTTCGTTGGAGGGATTCCCAACCTTATTTAGACCAACAATGGTAATTGATATTTCTGATAGCCCAGTTAAGGAGGTGTATGATTTATTTAGTGATTTGAAGGCAATTGAATATATAAACGAGACTGGTTGTATAAATAAAGATACGATGGAGGTATATTACATTGCTCTATTGGATGTTTGGGAATACAGCGGTATGGAAATAGTAAAACCAGAGAATATTAAACTAGAACATTACACACTGGTTGTGTAGATTAGTGATCTAAGTATATCATATACTTCTCCTCATCATTCAAATTTATCTGTAATGTTTCTTCCTTGTGTCCAGTAGTGAATCTAATAACTACGAGGTTCATGATACCAACATCTTTATCGGTTTCTCCTAGGATATCATCCAATAGAACACTTCGTACATCTGTCTTACTCATTTTAGGACCCACTTCAATAGTTAATTCTATATCAATATTAATCCTCTTATCTACGAATGTGTGTATAAGGTTTGTGTACATAGACTCGTTACGTCTCTGTGTCTTATATAGAAATAGTGAGAATATAACTAATCGTTTAATGTAGTTATGTCTAATTAGTTGAAAATTTAAATTCATATTACATATATTAAATTAATGATCCGTACATTACCAAGATGGGTATGTGTATAATAGATATAATTAATAAAGTAATATACACACTCTTTGTGGCTGTGGGTGGTAATTTTTATTTGAATTGGCTGCTGGTAACTAACCCAACATCAAAAAATCCACTTATTAAGTGGTGTTGGGGTGTTATGTGTTGTAACAGCACATGGAATGTTAGAGATAGATATATTGATGCTTATGTTTATGGTGTAATACACATAATAGGATGTGTTTTTATGATTTATTCTGGTGGGTTTTGGACAATTTGTAATTTCGTTATAAATGTCTATCCAATACTAGTTCAGTTATATATAGGTTTCAGATGTTATCGAATAATGCAGTATAAGAAATTACGATCTAAGTAATTTCTTCAACCTGAGTTCACGTATCTCTTCCTTATTCATCAATTTCTTATAAGTTTCTGAACAAACAGGACATGTCGATTTCTTTCGGTGTCTATTGGATCGATTTCGATAAATGTCTGATACATCCCTAAGACATTCTGGACAGAACTTATTATCGGGATTCGTTAATATTGGTAGTGTTGTCCAAGTATAATTGATACCAAAGTGCCTTTCGAAAATTTTATAATCCATTTTTATTTCTTTAATATTGTTTTTAGTTTTAAATCTCTTACTTCGGATTTTATTAATGTGTCTCCTTTGTTAAAATATTTCCGACAGTCCAGACACTGGTAATCCGAAACCATAGAGTATTGATTAAATGACACCACCAAACTATCACGGTAACAATGAGGACAATATCTATCTTCTGTACTTAGTGTTTTTGTAATCATGTCAATAGTTCCTTTAACTTGAATTCTCTCACAGTAGCTTTAGTTAATGATTTATATATGGGAAAACTTATTGAGCAATCCATACACACATAAGCACTAAACAAAGTGAATCCACCATATTCACTAGTTAGGTTATTACTATAACACTCTGGACAATATCTAGATTTCCTTTTATCATCTAAATCACCTTCTGGATATATTCTTCCACTCATAGGTTTATTACATTCTGTCTAATATAGTAATGGCAATGAAGAAAAAACCAACAACTATTGTAAATATTGATGCTGATATAAAAGCCAATCGGAAGGTGGCGTATGCATATCCAAAAGGAAGACCTATAAGTGTGAATATAAGGAAAAATATCACATATATTGAGATAATTCGTAATGTATTTCTTAGTCGTTTCATAGTTTTGTTTTTATTACTTTTAATATCGTATCTATATCATATGGGCTTGTCAAGACTGTGTGATCTATATTATTCTCTGATAATAAACTCTCATATATTTGATCCACTTTTTTAGCATTTTCTAAGGTTTGTGTTCGGCCATTCTGAACATACTCGAAGCTTCTCTCTAGATAGAAAGCCAAATTATTCATTTTATTATACTCACACAAGACAAGATCTGTGAAATATGGATTGTTTCCGTTGTAATAGACAATAGAATTTAATAAAGGTGAGTCAGTTATTATGACATCGACTTTATCAATTAATCGATGTGTTCGTTGATGTTGTTTTCCGAAGATATATAGTTGGTTTTCAATCTTTTTAAAAGACTCCTCCCATACTACTTCTTTGACATACTCCGGTGCCATCTCAACATCGATTCCGTCCATTTTCATTCTAGCAAATAGATTTGCACATAGTGTTGATTTTCCAGTACCTGGACCACCGAATAAGCTGATAATAAGTGTTTTTTCATTCATATACTATATATACGATAAATAATGGCATAAGATTTTAAAAAACTGAAAAATTATATTTCCGGAAGGTGATTTCATTTAAATTATCAAGAAATATAGTAAAAATATACTAGAGACTGTGTGTTTACTTATATATACATGTAAATAAATGTACCTATTATGAAGAATAAGTTATTAAATGTAAGAATACCTGAGAAGTTGTTAAATGACTATAAAGAGTTTTGTGAGGAGAATACTTTCACGATGTCTAAGAGAATTCGTAAATTGATGGAGAATGATATTAATAAGTGGAAGGAATATAGAGCGGCTAAACTACTTAAGTAATTTTTCCAATTTTTTGTTACGAAATTCAGATTCACTCAACAGTTCGTCTTCATATACAAATTTTGAATTAGTTGATGTATTGTCTATGGGTATGATGTGATATTCACAACATTTATCACCGGGGTAACATTGAGCACTATGTATGGTATATTTAAAACCACGATAAAAAACCACGGACTTTATTCCGAATTTAACACTAACATACGATTTTTCATACTCTTCATCACTACCTCCCGTACCAATAAATTTCCTTTGTAACCAACTCACTTTTTGAGTATGCTATTTAATTTAACATCTCTCATAACTGCTTTCAACCAACCTTCTGATGGTTTTGGTTCTTCACCATCTACGTCCAATACCCACATATCACCTTCTTTAAAATGATCACACCCATTGGCGTTATATTTACCAGAAGTTAAACTAGTTTCATCAAATATATCAGCATAACATCCATAATCGGTGGATTCCACGGTGTAGTTGGAGTACCCTCGATCCTGTGAGTAATATCTTGAGCAATCTTCACAACTTTTTAACGGAGTATTGTTTAATAAATCGATATCGATTTTTATTTGCTCGATTGGATTTATGTTTGATAACTTATCTCTCAATTTTTTGATGAATAAGATTTTGACTTCTTCATCAACAATTATCGGGGTTTGTAATCTATCCACGGTGTGTATTTCGGTACATAGTGCTCCATTATATTCGGAAACAGATGCTATGGATTTATACTCATATCTACTCCACCCAGTACCTACACATAAATAACATGACCAAAGACCTTCTTCCAAAGTATCTAGTTCGAATTGAACATTGACAGTAGGGTAACCATTTTTAGATGATAAACCCTTTCCCTTTACTCTCTTTGCCTTAATTACTTTCATTTAATAATTCGTGTAGTCGTTTGTTACGTACATTTTTAACCAATTCTACCTCAGATTCATATACAAATTTAATCCTAACCGTGTCACTGGACATCACAATCTTATACTCAATTATATCATTAACTAAGAGTACTTCATTTATACACCACTGGGTATTATTATGAAAGACAAAATCTTCCTTAGTATATAATGCTCTTATGTAGGGTATATCATTCATAGTACTTATTTAAGTATTCTCTATTGTCGTTGATTACTCATCTTCTAAATACCTCCACTAATTTCATAGAACTTTTCCGAAGTTCAATATATTGAATAAACCTGTGACGGTGTTCTTCAAGAGCCTCTAAGTCAGAATCACCTATTGTACCTCTCAATAACATATTTTTGAGTTCTGGGTAGTTCTTGATGATACCGTTCTTAGTATATGAATCACTTTCATATCCATCAATGAGTGAGAACACTTGTCCAAACTGAAAGCTAAGAACTTTATAGATATCTTCGATTTTATCTTTTTTACCAGGAAAATCGGTCATTTTAGTATAGTCAATCTTCTTAATGACTTTCAATTTCATAAGAGCATCACCACGTAGAGCCTTCTTTATTTCGACCCTCATATCAGTTCTCGAATAAAATGTTATAAGGAACCGACACACTCGAATTACCTTCTCGTTGATATCCCTCTCAACACTAGATTTTATAGGGTTGTCGAAGTATTGCCTATGGTTGTCGTAGGTGTAGAATAGAACATTACTCAACTCATCTTTCGTACCTTTAAAACAATCGATTAATTGATTACCATCCACACCACCAAATACACCAATGTTGCAGTTTAATGGTTTCCCCGTTAATAGCTTTTTAGACAACTTGTCATTCCAGTGTTTACAGATTTCGTGTGCATCATCTATGTTTCGTGGTATCTCATCAACGGACACAAGAACATCATAGTCTTGTGAGTTTTCGGATCCAAATAAATAGAAAGGTGTTTTCGTATCCATTAAACAAATATACTAAATAATACATATAATACATAAATTATTATTAACTATGGAAAATTTGAATATTATTGAGATAAATGACACACATAGGGAAGAAGTAATTAACATATTCAAAAATACGTTTGGGGAAAGTCAATGGAATGGTTGGTTAGAACTTGAATTGAAAGAAGCTGTTTTTAATGGTAATAGCTACTATAAAATTGACCTGTATGGTATAGTCATAAATGGTAGTATAGTATCGGTGGCTGGAATTGCTGACGGTATGTTCCTGGATAGTATTAAAACACTTAGATTGGGAGCTACATTACCAGAATTTACTAAAAGAGGGTTTATGGACACATTGGTTCAATATAGATTGAACTTATTGAAAGCTAAAGGATATGCAGGTGTTTTGGTTAGTACAATGTTTCCACATAGGTATACCAAGTATGGGTTTTCACTCATACAGAGTAGTGATTCTTACAAGGCGCTATACCTTGATATGGAAAATCTTAATATTTCCCATATATCAAATGTACGGAAAATTATTTAATCTCTCAGTATTTTTAAAGACATATTATTTCATACGTCTTCGATATTAAACCCCAAAGAATCGATTCGTTTTTCAGAACGTGATTTCAATTCATCATCTATGAATTTCTTCTTCTCCTTAAATATACTAATTCTATTCTTTTCTGAATTTTTCAAATCATAATATATACCCTCATCTTCTTCTCTACTATCCCAAACACCACCAAGTGATTCTTCACCGGTTTCATCATCAAGTACTACCTCTAAACCAAGTCCGAGTGGATGTAAAAACCTTCTGTTCAATTCTTGAAGATATCCCTTCTCACGGAATTCTTTAATATCTATGCGTTTAATATCTGTTGATTTTCTCATCTTGTTCTATTTTTTAGTAATTAATTCTATTCGGCTTCAATTTACCAGACATAACATCATCCATCATTTTTGGATGATAATCATCCAGTAATTTTTTTCGTGTAACATTCCATCCAACCGGTGGTATTGTATAATCTTCAAAATATGTGTATCTGATCATGCCACAAAGGCTTTCACCAGCACCCTTAATATCACCATTAAGTTCTACTTCAAACTCACCATCACCAATATGTTTTACTATGTAGTTATCTTCCATTAGTAGTTCATTAGTAGTTCATTATAAGTACTTCAGTCGATTTATTGACTGGCTTACCTTTTTTGGCTCCTGATATCTTATGAAATTCTTTCTCTACCCATCGATACTTATCCTTTGGGAAAAACTCTTCTAGTTCCGGGAAGTAATAGTATGATAATGACCAACGAGCTTCTAGTTTCTTCATACAGTCAGCAAGTCTCTCATGTGTGTGTAATCCGAACTCGTGGTTAGAGTAATAATTCTCTTTTGTGAAATATGGTGGGTCAAGGTAAAAATAAGCTCCTGGACCGTCATATTGTAACATCAACTTCTCAAAGTCCATACATTCAACATGTGTGATTTTATCAAAGTGACGTTTCAGACTCTTACCGTGATTACTGAAATTCAGTTTTCTCGAAAAGGCTCCAAACTTACAGTTGTATTTACCCCTAAGATCAATGAACTTAGCCGTCTCAGGTTTTGACCCAGAGAACACTTGACCGAGTACATAAGCGTACTTCATGGCCGTTTGGAAATCAGGGTTCTCAACATCTAAGATAAGTTCTTTACCGAAAATCTCTTTCTGATACTCATAGAACCACTCAGGGTACTTGGGATCAGTAACATCTTCATGCCTCTCCTGATACTTCTGATTAGCCAAATGAGGATAAAATTTCTCATACTGCCTAACAGCAGCAAAGATGTTGGCATTTAATGGATTGAAATCGTTATAAATAACATCCTTCAAATTTGTGTATTGTTCTAAGTCCATTTCATAATAGAGGTTGAACATGCCACCAAACGGCTCACAGTAAGTTTCAATATCCTTTGGGATAAACTCATCTATCCATTTGCCGATCTTACCGCGTTTACTACCTATGTATGAAATCATTTCTTTCTGTATTTAGTTTTTGTTATACTTATGTTATATGCTTCTTCAAAGATAAGTTGCTTTCGTTTGAGAAAAAACTTGGAATCTTTATATAAATAATCGTATAGTGTTTCAATATCTTTATATCCTGACCAGCCGATGTACTTATAGTTCTCAGGACCATAAGGTTTATTTAAATTTATACTAATTTCTCGATTTAAGTGTGTATTTAAGTCATTTATGAATGGAAAACTAGCTGATATTATCCGAACATCACCTCTTTTATGACCTTCACGACCCTTTCTATTTTCTTTCTTTATCCTAACACAACCATCTCCATCGAAATATCCTCGGATGAAATGACGATATAATGTTTTGTCTTTTAGTTTGGGAAATTGTAATGTGAATGTCTTATTAGAATGTACTCCTAAATTAATAAGATCGGATTTCATCTTCTTACTCGATATACCTATCTCACATATATCTTTCCGTTTGGAGCTATGCCATATATCACCCTCGAATTCCACACACTTTGAGAAGGATTCCAATACTTCGATATCTTTGTTATTTATTTTAATTGTCAATTTGTTACGATTCTTAGCAACACTCCCATCAGCCATTAAGAACCCAAGGAAGTATGCCTTATGTTCTGAATCGATATTTTCGAAGTAATTTTGGTTAAATTCTATTCTCTTCATAAAGTAACCTTTGTTCTTTTTTTGTATATAACGTATATATAGAAAGAATCCCGGCCCCTTTAGGTGCCAATAATTATGAGTAGAGAAAGGAAAATAACAGATACGCAGGCCACTCAGTATGCTGAGGGCCGAAAACAGTACAACAGTGATAAGTCGTTAGTTCAGATACGTAAGGAGACTCACGTTAGGTTGAAGGCTTATTGTAAGGAGAATGGTATATCGATTATCGATTATTTGGATGAGTTGATTGGTAAGGGAATCTCTTAGTCGTGGTACTGTTTACTCTTACGGTTGATTACGGCCAATATCATATTATATTCAATGAACATGACATCCCTGGTCCTTCTGAGGCATTATCGAGTCTGGAAGGTTTGTAAAAATCTCTAACCATTTGGATGGCTTCATCGAAGTTACCTTCTGTTAATAGAGGTTCAATTTGGTCGGCAATTATTTTGTTCAATTTCACACCAATTTCATCAATGTGATTATAGTACTCCAAACATTTTTTTCATTTCATCGACAATGTTTAAGTCTTCGATTGGTTCATCTGATTCGTTGAATCTTTTTATATGTTTTCTCTCTGCCATGTTCTATATATTAAAAGAATTTTACTTATTTTCTTTACGACTGGTTTAGGTCAATATTTTACTAATATGATTGAAGCATTCCTTAACCTCCGGTCTATTCATAATTTCAGACTTGTTATTTTCCCATAATTCGTCACATTGTCTTTTTACTTGTGGAACACGGGTGTAGACTTCCATTATATAGTCGGTGTATTCGGATTCTTTCTTATGTAATGTGAATAAATGGTTTATATGGTAATTCAGATAGCTAGCTAATATTTCCTGTTCGTAAAGTCGTTGTGAGAGTTTATCTATTGTGTATTCAGTACCAATTTCTGGGTATCCAAGGTTTGGTAGTTGTCTTTCTTCTTCAGTAGCAACTAACCAATGGCATATCTCGTGTGTTAGTGATGTCCAATTACCAGCGTATATTTTATCATCGGTTTGTTTAAAACATATATCGCCAAGTCTGGTCCTTTTACCAGTAGTGTAATATACGAGAGGTATTAGTAGTTCGAGATATGTACCTACTAGTTTTTAATTGAAATTGTTATCGGCCTTAATTAATGTGAGCTTATCTGATTCGACTTTCCACATCCCGGCACAAAAGTATTCTTCTAAATTTGATTCGTATAATTCTTCGGCTTTTTCTAAACTGAGGAATGTTAAGTCAATAATGTCGAGTAGGTCTATACCATACTCATTTCCGGGTAATACGAGGTATTTGTCTTCCATGTCGTTATTTCAAAGACTTCGTATAATTCCCTCCTTTTATGTGGAAGTAACATGCGGGTATAGCAAGTAGTAGAACGACAAACGTGAAGAAAATTGTATATTGTGTAGTAAATTCCAATATTAAAAATATAATTTGTAATGTGTTGAAAAAGAATCCTATTTTTTTGTATTTATTCATTTTATCATATTTAATTTTATACCATACTTATTTCCGGGTAATACGAGGTATTTGTCTCTCATTATCTATTCACCTTCTTGAACTTCTTTAATCTTATCTCGGTACATAGCAGCAGTTACATAATCTTCGATAAGAAGTGCTTCATCCAACATTCGTTGCATGTCTTCTATTGAGAGTATATTACCTTTTTTTGTAGAACTGTTTGATGTTTGTTCTTCCGGAATAATATTACCATCAGTATCTATTTCCATACCAATTTGGTCGAGTACTTCTTCTTGTGCGTATAAAGGACACTCGAATGCTAGTGATAAGGCAATGCCGTCACCAGCGGTGCAATCTATAATTCTAGACTCGATGCCATTAGAGACAACTATTCTAGCGTAAAAAATACCAGCTAGTAATTTATAAATTTCAACCTCTTGGCAATCCATATCGAATTCTACACAGACGGATTGTACGAGTTCGTGAGTGAAAGGTCTTGGTGATTCCATACCCTCTACTTTAAGAGCTATAAATTGAGCATCATTTGTTTTTATGATAATTGGTAATTTACGTGATCCATTTTGTTCAGCAAGAATACATATATATGATCCTATTTGACTCTGTGAGTATTGTAGTCCGAAAACTTTAACTTCTCTTTTCATGTCTGTTCTATATTATATTAATCTATTAGTTTTACAAATATACGAATTAATCTCGTACATACAATGTTTTAATCTTGTAAGAGTAAATCAGCAGCACTCGTGCTACAAAATCCCAGTGGCTTACAAAACACTCGATAGTCAAGCCCTCTCAGCCATGGAGCATAAGCCTTGTATGTAGCATAAGATTTATTTACTTGTTTCTTACCTCTTTGGTTTATAGTAAATTCTTTGGGATTATAGTCCAAGTGTATATCAACTAGTTTGAATTCTTTCTCCTTTTCGAATGGTGTGAGAGCCATATTATCTATAAATTTCTCTACTTGATGTCCTTCAACCCAATCGTTTTCACCCTCACATTTCTGTAAATGGAACTTATATCTCTTTCTTTCGGTTTCATCTAAATCTTCTCGTATGTACTCACCGGTTAATTCTTCGTTCAAATATTCAGCAATTTCATAAGCATAAACTGATTCTTGATAGAGTCTTTCTTCATTATCTCGTATCTTATCTTTTCTTTCTCTGAAGAAAACAACATGAGCACCGTTACGGATATCTTTGTTGTGCATCATTATAGTACATGCATAGACTGTCTTTCTACGTTTCTGTATGGAATCACATCCAACGGATATGGTTGTACCAGGCTCGTTCTTTAGGAAGTCTTTCAAGTACTCTACTATGTCAGTGATTTTATCTCCTCCAAATTTCTTAAAACTGTCTTTATACCTACTCATTACATTACATCTATTTTTAATATAGAATTACTAATTACTTGTGGTGGTATTACAACATGACCACCATCTTCTGTTACCATCTCGAATCCACTTTTATAGTAGTCTTTCGATGCTTCGGTGAGTCCATCAAGTTCGGGTTTTGTCATTTCAAGAACGTCACCTTTAAACTCACCGAGTTCAGAAATAATTCTAATTCTAACTTTCATTTAGAAGTATACTAAAAAAGGGGGTCTTTGTTTACAAAGACCCCCTTTAATTCGATATGTTACGAGTAGATTACTTATTGTTAATCTCGTGGATTGTTTTAAGAACTTCACGGAAATTCAAAAGGAATTTTCTCAACTTATTACCAGTTACATCGTAGTTGTTATCTACAAGGAACAAAAGGTAACCAGTCAATTCATCTTCACCAACTGTATTCAAGAACTCAACACAATTTTCAAGTTGTTTGGGGGTGAGTTCATTGAGATCCAACTCTTTAAGTGAGTTAAGAAGTTCTGATTTCTTATCTCGGTTGTATCTCTCAATGTCTTTCTTAACCTTTTTGTAGTTGTTCAAAACATCTTGGATGCTGATGTTCAACATATCCTCACAGTACTGGATGTATTTCATTGCGGAAACTCCAACATAAGAACCAGCGAGGTTTTTCAACATCGGAAGGAAAGTTCGTGCCGAAGCGTCTTTTCCATAGTTCTTAATGATAAACTCACTCATCATCGTCCAAGATCGTGGAGATGCGTAAGCTGTATAGGTTGAATCATCGGTCGGATCAACATACAACTTCTCAGGGTGAGCTTTCAAATAACTAACAATTGTACTATGTACATTGTTCTCAGCAAAATTCTCAATCCACTCAAGGATTCCCAGTGTGTGTTTAACGTGAATCAATCGGTTGTTAAGAGCTGAATCGAACTCTTCAACATCAGTACCATCTTCGTCACCAAGGTTACCTGATGCCATCATAAGAACGTTATTATTGAACGAGAAGTTCGTACCAATCTCACGTTCAAGTAAGATTTGAAGAGCTGCGTTACGAACGGCTTGTGTAGCTCTGTTCAACTCTTCAAAGTGTATGATAGTTGGTTGCTTGTTAGCATCATCAGCCCATCGTGGAACAACGTGGTCAAGAACCTTCTTACCATCGATTTCACTCACATTTGGAAACAGACCTACATCAGTCTCATCAACCATTGACAATCTAATGTCCATGTATCGAAATCCCATTTTTTCAGCAATTGATCGAGCAATTGCTGATTTTGCTACACCAGGTTTTGCCGTGATGAAAAGTACACCATACTTAGCCCACATTGTACGAAAATACAACTCTTCTTTTTGGGTTAGTGTTTTCAAGTGTTCAGCGAACGGTTGTTCTTCAATCATTGTTTTATCTTTTTCTTCACTCATCTTTTTTTTGTTTAGTGATTGTTATTAATTATTACTTTACAAATATTACTTTATTATTAAACTACTTATTTTTGTTAGAATATTTCCATTTTATTTTTTTGTGGGTTAGTATTTGTTTATTTTAATTATCTTGTGATATTATATCCTCATGAAGTTCTTTCACCAATTTCATATATGTCTTCATAATATCATAGACCTCTTTTGGTATATCGCTAACTGTATTGTGGTCGATGATTTCCAACAGAATGACTTTTCTTTCTTCGTCATTGGATGCTGTTTCTAATTTCTCAGTGTATTCTTTAACGTTTAATTTTTCCATATTGTTTGAATTAATTCTTTACAAATATACGGATAACTTTTCGTTACGGCCAAACTTTTTTATAATTTATTTTCCAGTATGTATATTTTGACATCATTTGTGTGTAAAATATCATATTTCACACCATCAACATCGGTTTCATTTAGTGTCCAATTGGGTTGTGTAGTTGGATTATATTTAATCTCTTGGTCTTTTTCGTCAGTTAATGACTCTTTATTGACCACATCTACGATATTACATTCAATCCAAGCACAAACTGTCTTGTGTGCTCCTTTGAAAATATTCTTAGCGGTTTTCTTATTATTATGTAGTTTACAATCAAACATAATAAGTGTTACTTCGGAAGGGTTGTGATATGTGGGTTTATTATTATCATCTCGTATCTGCCATTTCTTATAATTGGCTCCTCGACCTAGATTAAATCTCACTTTATACATTGTGGTTTTGGTCCTTTACCGTGTTTTTTGAAGAAATCTAGAGCTTCTTCTCCATAAATTGTAATACCATCGCTCGCATGTTCTGAGAATGATGCATATGGTTCTGATGTTGGTTCATCGATGCCGTGTCCACAACAAGCGTGAAATACTCCGGGAAGGTTATTGATGCATGGATCGTGTTTATCATCAGTCATTAAAAATTTACAAGATGGACAATATCGTTTATCATCTCTACTAATGGGTTCGTGTGTGTCTTGGTAACGCCATATACATTCCTCACAATCAGCATCAATGTATATTTTGTGGCCGAAATAGTGTGCTTTGGCTTTATATTCCATCACCTATTTTTTAGAATTTCTTTATATTCTGTCATTATCTTATCAAATAATGGTTCGTCTAAATCCTTAAGTGAATTTATTAATTTACCAATTCTTGATTTTTTAGGAGTTAATTTACCCTCACCGATACTTACCATTTTCTGACGTATTGTGGATTCGAGCTTAATTAGTTGTTTTTCGTTTGACATATTTCTTCTAAGTGAAAATGTCCTAAAAGTTTATTTATTAATTACTTGATTAAATTCTGATCTATTTTGGATATTTCACTTAGAATTGGATTTCTCTGTAATGTTATTTCAAATTCCCTAGGAAAATTAAGTCTACTATCTATTGTATGTTGCCATTGAACCATATCATAATTAGCATCTACTTCTACTAGGAATAACTCTTCATAATCATTTAACTCTATACCAATTGATTCATACCAAGGCTTTTCGTATAATCTTTCTATATATGATGTGTCTAAATAGTGATTACCAAGTTTATCAACATCAATATCATCTATTGATTCTACTTGTAGGACACGATATAACTTGAAATCCCCAAAGAATTCGAAGAATTCGTGTTGGAAGAAATAATCTAACTCATCAACAGCATCTACATAATAATTATGACCAGCGTGATGGTCTTTAGCATGTTCATATGCCCAATCTTTCAATGCCTGTTGTTCTATATGGTTCTCAAAAAATTGAAGATGTTTCATACGTGTGTATATAATTTTAGTAATCTGAGAAATAATCTCCCATATCATCATCATCTTCGAAGTCTGATGATGGTATTACGTTCTTTTCGTGGAAAAATTCGATTAGTAATCGTTCATCGTATTCTGATATGTCCGAAATACTCAGTTCGAAAGTGTATTGGTCCATCATACTCCACATAACTTCTAATTCATCTAGGTATTCGATAACACCCTCTTCATCTAAACACTCATCAAGTGAATAATATCTGTATAATCTCTTCATAACTCAATCTCCTCAATTTTTTTCACGTAGAAACTCGATAATATCAGTCATTGGTAGTCTTTTTCGGTTATCCTCATCGATGTATCGATTGGTAACTGTCATTTTAACACCGGATTGACCCTCAATAAGACCTACTCGTATTAGGTTATCATCTACCTTAATAAGTATGTGATCATCCTTCAATGAGATTGGTATTATATCTTTATCTGGATTCTCGTCCCAGTTATCTATTTCTTTTAAAAAGTGGAAATTTTCTTTTTCCATGAATTTTTGCTTAAACATGTCAATGAACTTGCTTCTTTTTTTCATAACCTTGTCTTTTGGTTGTCCGAAAACATCTTTGTGCTTGAATCCGATTGTTATGTGGAAATCGTGTTTTTTCAAAGCATATCGGTTTCTGATGGCAGTAAGTTTATCAGATTTACCCACAACAAAGTAAGTAGTGTTAGTTCCGTTCGTTGCTGTACCGAGGCCCATAAGTTTAAGATCATCAATTTCATAGGTGAATAACTTACTTACTTGTTCGACAAATTCGGACATACCAATCTCTTTACCAAGTGCTACATAGTCACCAGCATTGATTATGGTCATGTGGTGTCCATTTTCATCACGTTTTTGTTGGTTTCCAACATATTCGTCATAATCATCACCGAGGTGTTCTTTTAATTCGCTCAAAAATGTTTGTATAAGACTTTTATCGAATTTAATTCCAATATAATTAAATCCTATTACGTCTTTAACGTGTGTTAAGTAAGTTACCATATTATTATTTATTAGAAATGAAAGTTCGAAAATCGGCAATATTACGTTTGGATATCTCTTGACCAAGTTCTCTACCCTGTTCCCACCCCTGATCGATGAGTTTTTTACCCCAATTTGTTGGTTGGTATTTTAAGAAATTCTTGTGTAAATCACCAAATCCTTCTACTCTAATCCATTCGATTAAGTCAGATTCCTTGATATTCTCTACGTCCAAGTTCTTCTTATTTAGTTCATTTTTAAGTTTAACAGCGTTATCCTCTGTTAGATTACTTAATTTTAACAGGAATTCAATCGTATCGGCCGTGTCACCATCAATCTTGTAATTCTTAGTCAGTTTCTTACTGAGACCATTAGTGTCCTCATTTTTGAATAGGTTAGTAAGACAAACATTAAAACTAGTTGTTTCGATGAGGTCGGTGTTTATGTTTGATCCTGGAAATACAAATTCAAACAATCCGAAATCGGTAAAATATTGTAAGTACTTGTTGTAATCGTTAGCTTGTACCCATGCCTTTTTCATCTCATCATAAATACGCTCACTGGATAATCCAGTTATCATGTAACCATATTTCTTTATAGCTGTTTTGGTATCTCTGTTAATTTCTCCCATATTATCTTATCGAGTATTTTTTTATCCTTATGTATTTCATTTTCCCACAAAAATAGGAATTTTATTTCATTTTCGTTTAGATATGATATTTTTACTTTATCACGTTTTACATTTTTCAATTGCACTTCATTTAATTCATTAAAAAATTCTGTGTTCCCGTGCCAATAGTCTCCCTGACATTCAATTACAAAATTAAATTGGGGTATAAAGAAATCGAATACAAATTTTTTGAATCTTAATTGTTTTATATATTCAATATTCATTTTTTTGAGTGTGTTTTCAACTATTATTTCAATTTTGGTATCTTTTTTAATTTTATTAGCAGCTAATGTCATCCTACCAATTACTTCGTCTTGTTCATCTTTTGTATATGAATTCCAAATTTTTTTTCGAGTTTTTGATTGATTTAGACTCATTTCATATATCTTTTTTGAGGAATATTTATCTAATCCTTTATTCCAAGGGGTCTTACCATACATACCATTATTTTTACCCTTAGTGTCCAAATCTCCATTATTGTGGCGGTTTTTCATAATTTTAGATAATTTAATGGATGCTTTCTTAATACGTTCACTATTTTTCTTAGTAAGACCTATATTTGGTCCTTTTCTACCATACATACCATTCTTTGTTCCAGAATTTAACCGGCTTTTGATAATGTATTTTTGTTCTGGTGAGTGCCTAAGTTTCAATTTATTGATTTTTAGTCGAATTGCTGATTTAGTTCTATGATGAAATTTTTCAACATACTTCCCAAATAGTTCAGATAATGATAACCCATTAAATTCATAGCACAATCTAAGATAATCTTCTTCCTCTTTGGTCCAATAAATTCTCATATTTATAAATCATTTCCTTATATATTAAAATAATATACCAGAAAACCCATTACATACACAATGCCTCTTAATTACTATCTACAAGCAAATCGTAGAGTTCTTAATATTCGAAGGGGGTCTTCTTCTATTCTAAGTTTTGGATCACCAATCATTCGTATAACTCCATTTTTCAAATCAGTATATCCACCAACAAGGTCTATTATCTTTCGAGTTCTTAGATCAAAAAACATCCCATTTATGGTCAAATCTCTTCGAGTAACGTCTTCTTCGATAGTAACACCCAGTTTAACCTCAGGGTTTCTACCTTTTGATATATCTTGTCTGAATGTAGCTATCTCAACACCCTCTGGTTGATCATCTGTGAATACTACAACGACACCAAATGCCTCACCTTGTAGTTGTGTTCTATATCCTTTGAGAATCGCCATAACTTCATCTGGTAGAGCATCTGTTGCAACGTCAAAGTCTTTGGGGTCATGTCCTGTAATGAAATCTCGTACTGATCCACCTACGAGGTATAGATTCTTACCAGCTTTGGTGAATAGTTTCGTAATCTCTTTTATGGAGTTTGGTACAATTTCATAAAGGCCATCAGCCTCGATTGGAATAAGAGCTACATTATTTTCCATAGATTCAACAAATATATGAAAATTATTTATCATCTTCATATTAACTACACATCAGCTAAAGGCTGATGTGTTTCTACGTCACAAGCACGATGTAACCATCCACTTTGTGTGACGCTGGGTTTGTTCCTCAACCCAAAATTTCTTATATTTTTAGCAGCATTTATATCTCTATCGTGATTGGTTCCACAT
>Ga0208770_1000233_pt1 | contig 40938 bp, 78 predicted proteins | sample AntAceMetag02UK9_FD_184771 | JGI IMG/M metagenome (GOLD analysis project Ga0208770, IMG submission 184771) | Saline lake microbial communities from Ace Lake, Antarctica - Antarctic Ace Lake Metagenome 02UK9 (SPAdes) (version 2) | ecosystem: Environmental > Aquatic > Non-marine Saline and... | reverse complement strand
CCCCAAACAAGAGTTGACTTTGCTAACGAAAAGTGCTATACTTTGTTTGTATTGAAATATGGAGGCCTATAATGGCTTGGACACTTTTTTTAGATGACATACGCTTTCCAGCAGATGTGCGTCACAACTATGGGCCTTATAAGGATCTAGTTATCTGCCGCACTATGGATGATGCTGTGTGGTGTGTGGAGCAATATGGCTTGCCCACTTTCATATCATTTGATCATGATTTGGCAGATGTACACTACATCATTGGTGATGGCGAAAAGACTGGCTACACCTTTGCTAAATGGTTCTGTGATTATATCATGGATCACAATCTGCGTTTGCCCATGGGCTTTGGATATTTAGTACATTCAATGAATCCCGTAGGTGCGGAAAACATTCGCAAGTATATGGAAAACTTTTTAAAGGCTTATGGAGATGCTTAAAAAAATTATTGAATTTCCATACTTGGTCGTTCTTGCTGCTGGAATGATTTTGGGTCCTGCTTTTTGGTATGTGATTGGGACTGTAATTGCTGTTTTCGGACTTGGAATTTTATTAGGAGTAATGCTATGACTGATCCGTTTGGTGAATGTAAGTGTGAAAACAGATATACAATCGAGCCGCACGGTGATGGCTATGCTCTCTACTATGGTCGCTGTGTACATCGTCATGGATACAATCTTGTAAATATGACGGAGCCAGCGTGGAACTTTGAACCGAAACATATCGAGAAGTTGATCAACCTTGGCGATGCTGTGTATCAACAAAACCCTACAGGAGGACATGTGGCAGAATGAAAATGTATATTTGTGTATTAGATGAGTTTCCAGACTATATGACGCCTACTCTTGTGGCACATGCTGTTCTTGGGGCTCATTTACAATTTCAAAATGACAGACATTACAATAACTGGTTGCGTATGTCATTTAAGAAATGTGTGATTCGTGTTAATCAAAAAGAGTTTGATAAGATTGCCGCCCTTGATAATGTCTATCTAGGACACGAAAACACGACATTAGACGGGCGTAAGAGTTGTGCAGTAACTTATACCAAACTTACTGAAGAACTGCCAAATGTGTTGAAATTTGCTAAACTATGGAAACCAAAAGAATGACCGTTCTTAATACAATATTTCTACCGTGTGGATCAACTGCTCACTTTGACGGTGATTTCTCCTATCGTTGTGACAGTTGTTTTGCTGTGGTAGGCAGTATGGGACAGTCGGCTCAGTGTAAGGAAGAAGCAGATAAATGGAAAAATCTCAAAACACTTGGCGGCAAGGGTTGGAACTATGAACTAGGAACACAAGAAGCATGAAAACAAATTGTATCGTGTGTAATAAAGAAGTAGAAAACTGGGACATAGCATACCCTGAAGATAAACCACAATCACTGGTTGATATGATTCGCACAAACGGTAAAAAACTGTATGCTAACACAAAATACACAGAGGCACGTATCAAATGAAGGTGATGTTTTATGAAATGCCCGAAAAGTGGCGATATAACAATATAAAATACTATCGTCATGCAGCAATAGGCTCACCCCCACTGGTCTTCTCTTCTCGTATTTGGAGTTGGGACCCGTTGACAGATGAAGTAAAGTATGTTAAAAATAGACAAACAGGAATAATGACACCAGTTGATCGTAAAGAGTTTTTAATGATTCAACTACAGGCTGTGGAATGGAAAAATGAAACTTCGTAAAACCGATAAACGATACAATCTGCACCGTTATGGGTTTGATTGCTATGTGGAGTTTGACAGCAACGACTGGAACAACTACAATCGTTATACCAAATATTGCCGCGCTAACCTCGGACCAGAGTTTTGGGAGTTTGCTGGCCGTGTATATGGCGATGGTAACTATCGAGGTGTTGCTCATCATAAGGGCAAACGATGGAGCAGCAAACGCATCTACTTCCGCGGAGAAAAATATCACACTTTGCTGTTGATGGCTATGCCACTGGAATCTAAAGAAACTTTTTACTTGTAATGTTTGTGTCTGTGTGTTATAAATGTATATAGGAGGCACACAATGACTGAGCAAGAATTCAACAAACTGATGAAGATGAAGAAACAGGATCTTGTACTAGAGATTTGGCGTTTGCAAAAGCGTGTTGCACATCTGGAACACCAAAACAGTGATATGGGCTGGAGACTGAATCCGGATCGAATGGGTGGACAGTTTACACAGGAAGAAATTAATCGTGGAAATGAATGGCAATGATCCGTTATACTGATATCAACACTGGCAACAGTTTGCTGGACGAAGGTCTTGAAAACTATCTGCTGCACGGTTATATGCCAGGTGGATTTTTGACCGCAGTTATCTGCAACGATCTACAACTTGCTTGTGGTCGTGCTGATCATTGGAACAAGCCGCGCCTGCCTGAAATCGTAAATGAAGTATTTTTCAAGTTGCCTGCTCAAGCTTATGGCAATGCTGAACGTATGCGAGCGTGGTGCAGAGACAAAGATGGACTTCGCACACAGTACCGCGAACGGAAAGAACGAGAATACACTTGGCGTGTGTTAAAAGGAGAAGTACGAGAAGGTGTCATCGTGTCATCGTTTTGATGTAGACTTCAAACAACGGCTTACGCAAAGTCGCACAGCCTGCAATGCTGTTCGCTTGCCTCGCTTGGGCTACGAGTTGTATCGTATCTATGCGATTGAAGATGACTACAAGCGGGCAGACGTTAAAATGACTCTTAGCAAGGGCAGACAACACAGCAAGACCTATACTGGTATACAAAAAATATACACACTCTGGGTAGATGAATATTTCAAACACGATGTTGCCTACGAAGTAAAATGGCTGAAGCCAAAAAAAACAACACTGCTGCGTATGCATGGACATCGTGTAGAACCTGCAGAACCAGGCGACAAAGTTGGACACGTAGGACCTATTAAAACTCCTGTGAGGCTGGGCAGATGAACAAGTGGTCCGCACCTATACCCCAGCCCGTTCGTCAGCGTGATCGAAAACGCTGTTATACTGTTTGGACACAGATATTAAACAGATCGTGGGATGCCGGCGAGGTAGTGTGGCTAACTGATGCTCAACTTACCTTTGCCCGTATCAAATATCCTAACAAAGAGTTTGATCCTGTATTGGAACGAGACAGTTTAGAACTATACAAAAAATACATCAACCAAACCATAGAGTAAAGGAACATACAATGGTTACTAAAGTAAGAAACGATTTTAAGGTATACGAAGAAGTTACCACACTGGGTAAGACACTGTGGCGAATCCGCACAGGCGGCCGCAAAGGCGACATGGTCACCAGCTGTAACAGTGTAGAACAAGCGGCAGAAGTTGCTCAACAGTTGAATTTGGATCCGTGGTATCTAGATCGCGGAAACACCAGAGCAGATCGAAATAGTTGACAAATCATAAAAAGAGTGTATAAATAAACTTGTAAACGTTGAAACAACGTGGACACATTCTGGACCTGGGGGCGGTACCGGGCAAAAATAACTCTTTTAGATAAATAATAATGTAGTTCGCGGATGGCAGTCCCAACTACTCTAAAAATACTAAAGGAGATTTCCAGCAATGACATATTATTTATATGTAAAAACACACAATCAAACAGGATTAAAATACCTAGGTCAGACATCTGCTGACCCATATACTTATAAAGGCAGTGGTACACGATGGACAAATCATCTTAAAAAACACGGTGCTGATATCTCTACAGAAATATTAATAATAACAGACAGTAAAGATGTTATTAAAGAAAAGGGCATAGAATACAGCAACCGTTTTAATATTGTCGAATCTAACGAATGGGCTAATCTTAAAATAGAAGAAGGCGACGGAGGATGGAGTACTTGGAATAAGGCGCCTGCTGCCCAAGCAGCAAGATTAAAAGGTGCTAAAAAAGGAGGTGGACTTCGATCAACTTCATTTAAGAAGGGCGACCCTGAAGTTGTAAATCTTAGTAAAAAAGCTAACGAATCTAAAGAAAGGAAGATTAGAGACAACCCTGATGTCTATAAGGAATCATACAAAAAAGTTTCTAAATATCAAAAAGAAAATAATAGTATGAAAGACAAATGCTGGTGTGTTCCAGAAAATCTTACAGATACTTCGAGATTCAATCTTGACAAACGAGTTTTTTCCGTATATAATATACAAGAAGGATGGATAAGGATTACAGAAGCAAGAGATAGGCTAAAGAGAAAGTCTGGAGTTTATGGAAATTTTTGGATCTATAATCCAACAACAAAAGAAAATAAATACACGAGCGGCGAGATACCAAACGGTTGGTATAAAGGTCGTAGAATGGAATACTATAGGAAATAATACTGTCTTATAGTTTAATCACGAATAGGTGATTGATGTACCGGACTTGGCTTTCGAAGGCCAACGCCTCCACCATAAAGCACATATATAAATGTGTGTTTTACTCCGGGGGCGAAAGGGATCGACGGGCGTTAAAAACTTATTTTTAGGTATTCGTGTTGACCTACGTTATTCAGTCAAACATTCTAAATGCAAACGCAAATAGAGCGCCAGAGATGGCAATAGCAGCCTAAGGGTATGTGAGGGTTTTGTAAGTTGAACCTAGTAACAGAATCAACTTACACTTACAGACGGCAAAAAGGTTTAACATAGTTTTATCAGCTGGGTAAGAGAATGTGCCCGTTAAACTGGGACTAGGACATTGGGTTACAAATAGTGGGATACAAAACGCACCACTCTGAAACTGTAAGTACCTGCTACACTTTAGCGCAGCAACGATGCTTGACACATACGCTAAACAATGCTAAATTAACATATACACATACAAAAGGACACACAATGAACAGAAAAGCAAAGCCAGTAGGCATAGTTACCACAGTGAAGACTGTAATTGCTATGCCTAGAGAGATGTGGGATAGCGTAATGACCATTGAAAATTCACCACTGAAGAATCTAGACCCTATGGCGGCTCATATGGTATTTCAAAGTCTAGCATTTGTATGGAGCGGCCTTTTTGCTGCTATGCTGGGCAGCTTTGTTGCGTTTGGCATCAGTGCAGTGTTTCACATATTGCTGATCAGTGGAGTTGCAATCACTGCTATCACATTCCGTGAAGCAAACCGCAACCCAACTTCCATAAACAAATTAGTAACAGCAGGCGCAAAGTACAACGGCCGTGCAAACAACGGTGAACATGTATGAGACAGCCCAAAGACTTCAGTGATAGAGTTGCTTATTTTTTAACAATGACTTTTCGTTGGTTCGCGGACACATTCTTCGCCAAACGCTATGGACATCGTGCAGTTGTTCTAGAGACTGTGGCAGGTGTTCCAGGCATGGTAGCAGGTATGTGGCAGCACCTACGCAGCCTGCGCAACATAGCACCAGACGAACGTGGCTGGATCAAAACGCTGCTAGAAGAAGCAGAAAACGAGCGTATGCATCTTATGATCTTTGTTGAGATCGCAAAGCCAAGTCGCTTTGAAAGACTGTTGATTCTATTTGCACAGTTTGTGTTTTGGCACTTTTATTTTATTCTTTACGTATTCTTCCCAACCACAGCACACAGAATGGTAGGCTACTTTGAAGATCAAGCAGTGATCAGCTACACTCACTACCTGGAAGAGATTGATGCAGGAAGAACAGAAAATATTCCTGCACCCAACATTGCTCGTGACTATTATAATCTAGCAGATGACGCAACATTGCGTGATGTTGTAATAGCAGTGAGAGCAGACGAGCAAGGCCACGCAGAAGTTAATCACAAAATAGCAGACACACTATGACAAAACCCAATACAGAATTTGAACTAACAGTGCGTGACATCGAAATGATCGAACATGCACTACGTGATAGACAGCGCACAGTTACTGAATACAAATTAACTGCTGCTGACATTGAAAATCAGCAGCTTGCGGATCGTGAGGTAAAGGAGATACAAGATCTCCTCGGTCGGCTTCACAATCAAAAAAACTTTTATAGACCAAAAACAGAAACTTATGTCGGCGGATGAATTGGATCGAAATAGATCGAATGCTCTACGGCATTATAGCAAGGCACGATGCCGTAGAGGATATGCTTAAAGAAGCAGAAAAGCAGTTCAAATGGAACCGCAGTCAATCAGAAGCAGCAGTGTTACCGTTGCTAGAACGCAACACTTTACCCAATATTGTTGCTGAAAAGCCTACTAAACAATCAAAACGATTGACTAAACGCAAATAACTGTTATAACTATAATAGTGAAAGGGCAAGCATCGAACTTGCCCTTTACTGTTTAACACATGTAAAAAGGAAATAAAACATGCGCAATCTATTTATGGCAACTGTAGCCACACTATTCGTAGCAGGCACAACCACCGCAGCAGAACTTGGTGGTTCAGTTGGCGTTGAAATTACTGAAAACACAGCTGGCAACTATGTAGCTGAAACCACACTGGGTTTTGGTGTAACTGCTGACACTGGCGCGGGCCTTGCTTTTAGCGGATTCAATCTTGAATCAGTTGATGCTGGCAATTTGACTGTTGACGAATGGCAACTTGGCATAGCAACTGATGCTGTTACTGTGTCTTTTGGAGATCAGGGTGACATTTTTATTGGTAATAATTTTGAAATCGTAGGCGGCGATACTATTGCAAACCCTGCAAGCGATCATGAGTCGTTGATTGTGGAATTTGGCTCTGCCGCAGTGCTGATTGGATTCACTAACATCACCACCGACATTGGCGACATTGAAAACGTACAAGGTTCTTATACACTTGACGTCGGCGCAGGTGCTGTTACTGGCGTAGCAGACTATAACGTCGACAGCGAAGACTATACAGTTGGTGTACGAGCCGATTATAGTGTAACTGCTGACGTTGCAGTTGGTGGTATTGTAACCTATGCAAGTGCAACAGAAGTAGTTGCTTATGAAGCAAGTGCAGGTTACAGTTTCGCTACAGCGTTTGTAAACGGTGACGATACAGACGCATTCCAAAACGTTGGTGCTGGTGTAGCATACGACTTCACTGGTCTAAATGTATACGCAGAAGGCACATACAACGTTAACGCTGAAACAAACAGTGTAGGCGCTGGTGTAAGCTTTAGCTTCTAATAAACCTAAGTCACGGCAACAAGGGGCAGGAAACTGCCCCTTTATTCTTGACAACGGTATACTCTTAGTATACAATTATTATATTAACAACTTAACACAAGGAATAACAAAATGGGTAAAAAAGGCGGAAAGAGCAAAGGTAATGTAAGTGCTGGTGTTCACAGCAATGTAAGCACTGCAACTAAGCGGGCGATGCGAGCAGCATATCTTGCCAGTGGCGATCGTTTGATTAACCAGCGCAAGGCATTTGATGCTGGTAAAAATGTAATGGTGACTATTGCTAACCCTAATCCTAACGAAACTGATAAGAAATTCATTAGGGTAAATGCTAAAACTATTTGGAAATCAAATAACTTTCAACGCTAGTAATAACACATAATATTGTTAGAATAAAGGGCCTAACGGGCCCTTTATTCTAACAAACTACACAGATAATACATAAATAGTTGTATGAAAAACTTCTTCGTGTGGCTACAAAAAGGTGAAGGTTGGAAGTCTATTCTTGCTTTGATTTATGCAATAATATGCATTTTTGACTTTATTATAATCCCTACTTGGGTTGGTGCAACCAGGGCTCAATTAGATACATCTGTATTTGTACAATCAGAAGTAGATCACGACATCCAAATGCAATTAATAGAATTAGCATGGGCACCTTATGAACCACTGACGCTTAAAGGTGCAGGTATGTTTCATTTGGCGTTTGGTGCATTATTAACAGGCAGCGCATTAGCAAGAAGAAAAGAAGAGGATAATTACAATGAATGATAAAGTAGAAGCAAGTACAAGTGCAGAAACAACTGTAGGCGGCGTCGACGTTGAAGCACACGCCAGCGCTGAAGCACATGCAAGTGCAGGCACAGAAGTAACTGCTACAACTGCCGCAGCAAGTGCAGAGGCCGGCGTAAGTGCAGAAGCTGGCACAAGTGCAGCCTACGGTGATACTACTGTAGAAGCAGGAGCAAGCGCAGAAGCACATGCAAGTGCAGGAGCACAAGCGGGTGTAAGTGGCGGCAATGCTTATGCTGAAGCGGGCGCAGAAGTTGGCGCAAGTGCAGAAGCAAGCGCAAGTGTAAGTCAACAAGTCGGTGATGTGACAGTTAAGAACGAAACCGCAGTTCATGCAGAAGCAGGAGCAAGTGCCGGTGCATCGGCGCAAATCGGTAAAGATGGTGCAGCAGGTCATGCTGGTGCTACAGCAGGAGCAAGTGTTGGTGTTGACAATACATCGAGTGCTTATGACAGCAGTGGCAATGGTGGTGCTGCAACTGGTGGTGTAAGTATCGGTGTTCAAGCAGGTGCTGAAGTTGGCGGCGGCGCAACTATGGATAACGGTGTTGCCACTGTAGGCATAAGTGGTGAAGTTGCTTTGCTGGCTGGAGTTGATGTTGATCTGAGTGTTAGTGTAGATACAAAACCGGCGCAGAAAGTAGTTGTTAATGTAGCAAATGAAACTGCGAAAGAAACAACTAAAGCAGCAAATACGGTGGCTAAAGAAACAACTAAAGCAGCTGATAAAGTAGTAGATACTGGTAAAAAAGCCGGTGATGCTATTGCCAAACCGTTTAAGAAAATCAAGAAACCTAAATGGCTTTAATTTTAGAAAGAATATATCAAAATGTACGAGTACAGATGTAAAATAATACGAGTAGTCGACGGCGATACCGTGGATGTAGATATTGATCTAGGGTTTGGAGTATGGTTAAAAGATGAAAGAGTACGACTAAGTGGAATTGACGCTCCGGAATCACGAACCAGTGACGGTGTAGAAAAGATATTTGGTCTACTTGCTAAATCTAAAGTAGAAGAACTATGTCCAGTTGGATCAGTTCGATATTTAAGAACAACTGCTTATGATTCAAAAGGTAAATTCGGTAGAATCATAGGAGACATTGTACACATAATAAACTGGGGACCACGCAACGAAATAAGTGTATGTGATATATTGCTCAAAGAAGGACATGCAGTAGTGTACAATGCAGAAAATAAAGCATTGATCGAATCTGCACATCTTGCAAACAGGGTTCGCCTTGTTAACGAAGGTATTGTAACACAAGAACAGATTGATGCAGTAAACACTTGACAACCGATTAAACTCCTGCTATTGTATAAAAATAACAGCAGGAGTTTTCTATGACAATGTCTATGGTAGGACCGTATCTGACCACAACCAAATACAATCGCAAGCAAAAAGCCAGCAAAAGCAAGCGTCTTTCTCAAGCACAAACAGACCATGAAGCTTGGCTCAAGTCAATGGGTGTAGGTAAAACAACACTGCCTACCAACGCCAAGGGAGAGCGTGTAGGCATTAATGAAATTCCAGATTACAAAACAAAGTCGTCAGTTAAGCTGAGTAATAATGTAGCTGGTCATGGCAAGGCTAGAGAGTCAATGATCTACAGTGGCGAGCGGCAATTGTTGGGCGTGGCTACTATGCACAAGAGTAACATGGTACCAATCTTTGCAGATAAAAAACAAGACGCAAAAGACATTGCGGAAATGCGTAGAAATTAGTACGCATAAAATTCAAAAAATGAAACAATAAATACACAATGATATTAGGTATATTAACACTAATAACAGCACTAAGTATCAGTGCTGTTGCAATCTATTACTCAGTTGCAGGCTTGGTTGCAATATTTGCTGCTGCGGCTGTTCCTATCATGATCATGGGCACTACTTTAGAAGTAGCCAAGCTGGTGACCGCAGTATGGCTACACCACTACTGGAATGAAGCCAAATGGTGGCTTAAAGGGTATCTTAGTGTATCTGTTGTAGTATTGATGCTGATTACCAGTATGGGAATTTTTGGTTTCCTATCTAAAGCACACATTGAACAAACCGCAAACGCCACCGAAGGCCTTGCACAAATTGAACGTATTGATACAGATGTTGCTAGACAACTGGAAATCATCCAGCGAGCAGAGCAGAGAATATCGGATATAGAATCAAAAGGCTCTAATAACGATGCAGAACTGCAAGCAAAAATTGATGCAGAGCAAACAAGAATAGACAGTGCTTATGATCGAATACAACCTGCAATTGACGAACAACTTGAAATTATTGCAAAAGCAGAACAAGCATTGGAAAATCGTATAGAGCCATTGTTGGCACAAGCTTCTACAATAGGAAATGCGTTAACTAACTTGAATCTAGCATTAACAAACAATGAAATAACAATTGCGCAAGGCATAGTAGGAGCAAAACAAGACGGATCATTAGGTCCGTCTACCAGTGCTAGAATACAAGAGTACAGGAACACTGAAGAATCTAAACGCAACGAATTATTAAACCAAGCTGATCAAATCAGAACAACCCCACAAACTGATGTTCAAGCTGCTAGAAATGAAATTGCTAGATTGCGCAGTATAGCAGAACAGCAAATTGCAGACAGTGATAAGCTAATTGCCCGACTGAGAGAACAGCTGGGCACCGAGGATATTCAAGCTATTGCAAACTCAGTCAACGAACAGCAAAATATAATTGTTCAGGCAAACACTAACATAGACACACTCGAAGAACAAAAGTATACTTTACAAATAGAATACAGAAAGCTGGAAGCAGAAGTAGGGCCAGTAAAGTACCTTGCGGAATTTATATATGGACAATCAGCAAATGATAATTTATTAGAAGAAGCAGTAAGATGGGTTATACTTATAATCATATTTGTATTTGATCCATTGGCAGTGTTACTGTTGATAGCTAGCCAACAGACATTTGAAATACGTAGGGAATCTAAACTACGAGCTAAAGCAGCACTTGTTGCTGAAGAAAATCAACGTATCCAGCTCGAAAAGGAAGAGACGGATAAAAAAATACAAGCAATAATTAGTAGAAATAATTACTTGCAGGAAGAAAAACAAAATGATCAATCACTTAACAGCTCTGATGAACATGAGTTATCTGCACCAGCAGAAAGTCCAGACGAATACAGTAGTGGTGCTGCCGGCGGTGCCGACAAAGAAAACAACACCGACGAAATTGTACATATCACAACTGGAGCCCAATATAATGGAGGAGACTCTTCCAGCAGAATGGATGACAACGAAACACAACGACATCAAGAATTAGAACTACTCGAGCAGGATGAAGGTTATAAAAATGCAAAGCAAGACTGGAAATCGTTAAATCCAGATCAGAACATTAAGTTTTGGAAAGATCAATATATAAAGGGTAAAATAGACGAACTACCATGGGTAAGTTATGTTCAAAACAGCGAACAAAGTCCTAATAGTTTGTGGAACCGTATAAGATCTAAAGATGAATGATGTTACAATAATTACACCGCCAGACATATTAAACAACGATGCATACAGCATACTTGTTGTATGTCCAACCACAGATAAAAAACAGTTACTCAACAATATATTAAGCGAAACACAGATTCATTTGAACCTATATCTGTATGAAACTGCATTCGATAACATTGAATGGCTGATCAACTTAATAAAAAAAGTTGATGTTACACTTATTGATGTTGATAATTGTGGGCCTGAGGTGAGAATGTTTCTATCACATTTTATTGCGCAACCAAACACTTTTTACTTGACAAACGACGGCACAACGCCGTATAATTTAATAAGCAAGAATAGAATTTATGATTTTATTTTGCTTGAAAATATCATTGGAGGAACAAATGAGCAAACACGCTAAAGAACAATTTTCTAAAGGAACCAAAGTTGATGTATACAACAATGACATTGCTAAGGCGCTTCGCAAACTAAAAAAGCGCCTCGCTGATGACGGAATGCTGCAAGAACTCCGTTCAAGAGAGTTCTACGAATCCAAAGGCACAAAGCGCCGTAAAGCAAAAGAAGCTGCCACACGCCGCCTTAAAAAGCAAAGAATCAAAGATTTTCAGAACTGGTAAAATGTAATGCAATTAGAGTCCGAAGTAAAATTAGACTACAAGGATGTGCTGATCCGGCCCAAGCGCAGCACACTTAAAAGTCGTAGTGAAGTTAGTCTAGAACGTAAAACAAATTTTAGAAATTACATTCCAGACTTCCCTGACAACTGCTCAGAAGACCCTCACTATCGAGGTGTACCTATCATGGCTGCTAACATGGACGGTGTCGGCACATTTGCTATGGCAGATGAGTTGGGCGCACAAGGTATCTTTACCTGCCTTGTAAAAACCTACACTGCGGAAGAACTGATTGAGTTTTTCTACGGTGACGGACTTAATCGCACAGACTATGTGGCTATGAGCATAGGCACCAGCACAGCAGACTTTGAGAAACTGTGCGCTGTGTATGCTAAATGTGAAGACAATCTAAAATATGTTTGCATTGACATTGCAAATGGATATTCAGAACACTTTGCTGAACATGTTCGTGAAGTACGCAAACGCTTTCCACATCTTGTTATTATAGCAGGTAATGTGGTTACAAGAGAAATGACGGAGGAACTTATTCTTGCTGGAGCAGATATTATTAAGGTGGGCATTGGTCCTGGATGTTTTGCTCCTGGGCAAAAAGTTAAGACTGATAAATGTTTAAAGAATATCGAAGATATTAAACAAGGTGAAAAAGTTTTAACTCACACTGGATCTTATAAAACTGTTACTAATACATTTAAATTTGACGATAAAAAATCAATAGTTAATATTAATGGTATTAAAGCAACTCCTAATCACGAGTTTTATGTTTTACATAAAAAACATCGAGAAACAGTAACAGATGATAATATTCATCAATATGCAGAATGGGTCGAAGCAAAAGATTTAACAAAGGATTATTTACTTCTAAAGCATAAATATAACACTATAAAAGTTGCTATTGGAGTAGGATATGAAATCTAAAATGTTTAAAAATTGTGTGGAAATTATAAAATTTGAAAAAGTAGGCAGAAACAATTTTGCCTACTTTGAAAATGGAGAGAAACTTTCTTCCGGTGATTTAGGCAAAATAGAAATCAGATGTTATAAATGTAAATCATTAACGCAGGTAGGTTTTAGATCGGCATTATTAAAAAACGAATATATGTGCCAAAGTTGCAACAAAGTAGGTGAAAGTAATCCGTTTTATGGTAAAAATCATACTACGGAAACAAAAAAACAGCAATCGCATTTTATGAAGGATCGATTTGTTGGCGAAAATAATGCGTTCTATGGAAAAACACACACGGACGAGACCAAAGAAATACTTCGCCAAAAATGTGCTCGCTATGGCAATGATAACGGATTTTATGGAAAAACTCATACTGATGAATTTAAAAAGAAACAGTCCGAATTTATGAAAACTGTAGGCAAACGTCCTAAAGAATATTATTCATTAATGGGAATAAAATCTGTTAATAGTAGACCTAAAAAAACTAAAATAGAAAAAACAACAGAACAAAAGTTACAAGAGTTAGGCGTCAATTTTAAGTATAACTTCATTTTACATAATAAAGCACAGTATGATTTTTTAATAAATAGCAATATTGTTTTAGAGGTTCACGGAGATTTTTGGCACGGGAACCCCGAAGTGTATAATATATTAACAGAACGACAAGAATATAAAAAGCAACGCGATATCGTAAAACAAAAATTAGCAGAAGATAACGGATATAGATATCTCGTTATATGGGAATCACAAATTAAAGAAAATGACTGGAGTATTTTAGATGAAATTTGAATTAGTTGAAATAGATATACTTGAAATTGAACCATATGATGGATACACATATGATCTTGAAGTCGAAGAAGATCATTCATACAATATCGAGGGTGTAGTGGTACATAATAGCGTATGCACGACGAGATTGCAGACTGGTGTGGGCTACCCGCAACTCTCAGCTGTCATCGAATGTGCCGATGCTGCTCACGGTCTTGGTGGACATATCATTGCTGATGGCGGTTGCACTTGCCCTGGCGATGTAGCCAAAGCATTTGCTGCTGGTGCAGACTTTGTAATGGCAGGTGGTATGCTTGCCGGACACGATGAAGGCGGTGGCGAAATTATCAACAGAGCATTTAAGACTGGTGAAATACACTATGACACCGGCGAAGAATTAGTAGAAGCAAAACAGTTTGTACAGTTCTACGGTATGAGCAGTGAAAGTGCAAACGACAAGCATTTTGGCGGATTGAAAAACTATCGTTCGTCAGAAGGACGCACAGTGCTTGTGCCTTACAGAGGTGCTGTAGCCAATACGGTACAGGATATCCTCGGAGGTGTCCGTTCGACTTGTACTTATGTAGGTGCCGGTACAATCAAGCAACTGCCTAAATGTACAACATTTATACGCTGTACTCAAACTCATAATTCAGTGTATGAATCTAGTACAATAGGCAAATGATAAATAAATATGGACGCCATAATGGGTCCGATTATATCTTGCTTTAAAAGGAGAAATGAAATGACAAGATTACAAACTCTAGATCTGCCCTCGCTACATCGTGCTACTATAGGTTTTGATCAACTGTTCCGTGATATGGATCGTGTATTTGAAAACACAAAGTCTAACGGATATCCCCCATACAACATTGTACAGATCAACGAAGACGAATACATGATCAGTGTTGCCGTTGCAGGCTTTGGTATGGACAATCTAGATATCACACTGGAAAAGAATCTGCTCACAGTAGAAGGTGTTGCACCCAAGGGTGATGAAGCAGTAAACTATCTACACAAAGGAATCGGAGGTCGCAACTTCCGTAGGACCTTTACACTAGCAGATCATATCGAAGTTCGCCAAGCAGGTCTTGAACTAGGTATGCTTAATATTCATTTGGTACGCAATGTTCCAGAAGAACTACAACCAAAGAAGATTGCAATTACAGACTTTAACGGTATTGTACAAGACACAATTGAAGGCTAACTAAGTCATGGGGGGATAACATCCCCCCATCATTAAAAGGATTAAAAAATGAGTACAAACACTGACGTAGTAATCAACGAAAAAATTAAAGTAACTAATAAAGAGCCTAAGAGATACAAAGTTATTATGCTAAATGACGACAAAACCCCGATGGATTTTGTTGTATCATTGTTGATCGAATTCTTTAAACACAGCGAGCAAAGTGCTAACAACATCACGGTACAAATTCACGAAGAAGGTTCTGGAGTAGTTGGTATTTATAGTTATGAAATTGCTGAACAAAAAGCCATTGAAGCAACTACATTGTCTCGAGACAACGGATTTCCGTTGCGTCTTAAGGTAGAAGAAGACGCATGAATAAACTAAAAGATTTGACTTGGGAAAACCATCAAAAGGCAGAGCGTACGGAACATGCACGTAAACTTCTCAAGGGTATGACTCCAGTAGAATACCATAGATACATTTACAATCAATATGTGCAATATGCTGCATTAGAAAGTGTTGCAGGTAACAAAGGTGTTCTAACAGGCATTGAAGACATTTGTCGAGCAGCAGCTATTCGCAATGACATAGAAGAACTAGAAACAACATACAATATTCAGCGCAATATCGACTTGTTATGTCCAACTGCGAGTAGCTACATTGCTTATGTCATGGATCTAGATGAAACTCATGACATATTAGCACATCTTTATGTTCGTCACTTTGGTGATATGTATGGTGGTCAGATGATTCGTAAACGCAATCCTGGGTCAGGCACAATGTACGATTTTGAAAATGTAGAACAACTTAAAGTCACCGTTAGATCCATGCTCACAGATGAAATGGCAGACGAAGCAAATATCTGTTTTGAGTTTGCTATGAAACTTTTTGAGGAGTTGGACAGTGAGTGAAGTTTGGGATACATTGATCAAAATACAAGATCGTTTAATAGAACGCTTTGACGCTACTGGTACAGAAGTATTTGAACCGGGTATGGACAGATTTAATCAACCAGGCTGGATCAACAGAGTATGGAGCAGTGACAACTATCGCCGTGCCCACATTGATGTAGTTGATGTACGTGATACTAAGGGACTGTGGATGATGCATTGTTGTGTATTTCCAAGACTGGACAACAACGGTCCTATTTTTGGACTGGATGTTATTGCTGGTAAAAACAAGATTACAGGATTCTTCCACGACTACAGTAGAAGCACTGATGCAGCACATCCTATGATTGAAGCATTTGGTGACGAAGTTGCTAAACTAGAATGGCGCAAACAGCGTGAACTACCTGAGTGGGCGCAAGCAATCTTTAGTGAACACATGGTAGCAGCAGGCAATGTCAGCAAAACAGATGAATTGGATCAGCTGGTAGAACTTAGTTTTGACAGCATTGATGCCTATCTATCCAAGATTGGATTATTTAATAATCAAGCAGACATAGACGAAGTCAAAGCTGCACAAAACCGTTATGCACATTATCAAAAACAGAATCCTCATACTCCTCGTACAATGGTCAGTTTAGGTTTAAACGAAGAAGATGTAAGAGTCTTCGTACAAGAATGTTTGTTTCCTGATATTGAATAAATATATAAAATAGGAAATAAGCAATGCGATACACCGAAATTAAAATTATTAATGAAGCTACGTTAAGTGTTGCGGATTTTGGCAAGAGAAATCCAGAGTACTGGATCAATCTTATTGAACTTATTGAGCAAGGTACACCTATTCCTATTGACAATGGTGAAGTACGCATTGAATTAAAAAATCCACAAGCTGTAGCAGATAACCTAGCCGAAATTTGGGATGGATCAGACACAGCGACTCCTGAACAAATTGAATTAATTAAAAAAATTAGATTACACACTATCGACGACCAAAAAATTACAATTGGTAGAATTTACAAAAGTCCTGCTATCAAAGGCAAAGAGGCTGATTACAACATAGGCGACATTGGCGAAATTGCGTTGGGTATCGCTACCGGTGCTAGATTTAAAAAAGCTGGCCAGCTAATTAACATAAATGACTTTCTTACAATGGCTAAGAAAGCAAAAGCTACGCCTATCAAAGGTAAACAAAGTTTACAAATGAAGTTAGAAGACACAGTTTCTTATGAATCAGGGAAAAATGATCAAGTTTCAATTGACATTGTAGTGCCGGCAAGAAGCGTAAAAAGTTTCATTCAATTTATTAACAACTTGGGAGCTTCACCAAAAAATGTACAAGGTACTATTGCAAGTAGTTTAGAATTTGCCAATAACAACGAAAGTATAACCACCGGCGCAAATAGAACCGCAAAAGATCCAAACACAAACAGAATTGAAGTAGCAGCTATAGGCACACAAGATCAAAAAGGTACAAAAGCAGATCTTGTACTTAACATTGATGGCGAACGAATTAATCTACTAAGTGCAAAAGCAGGTGCAAGCCAACTTGGACAAGCTAGTGGTAAAGAATGGAGTAAACCTTTACATTTCTTTAATACAGTATTTGGTGAAGATATTAGTACATACAAAGATAACTGGTCAGAAGATCAGCCTAAAAACCTAGAAGTATTACGTCAAATCTATAGCAATCTTATTATTCCTAAAATCATGAGACTGACAGGTGGCGATAGTGTGCAAAAAGAAAAAGAATTAGTGAAACAGATTGTAGGAGGGCTTGTTCATTATGCTAACGATGTTAGTGATTCTGGCGAGTCTCAAATCATAGATATTGTAAAACTAAGCACGGTTCCTGGATCCCCAGGTTACAAACTAATGCGTATAGATAGTTCATTAGAACAAGCATTAGAAAAAGTTGATCTTGTAGGAACAGCGACACCAAATGGATTAGGTGTGCAAGTGACAGGCAATATCGGTGGTAAAAATTTATTATTGTTTAAAGCAAGAAGCTATTGGAGCCCAGCAGGTAAACTAACAAGAACCATTATTGAAGGTGGCCCATTGCTAGATCAATTAGCAACTATAAAATCACCTGCACCTGCACCTGCACCTGCATCTGCACCACAAACTCCTAACGCAACAGTTTAATCAGCATAAAAAAATAACAGCTTAGAATAGCTGTATAAGGAGATGCTATTCGAAATGCTGTACCGCAGCAGACCTTCTGATAAATACTTTATGCTAAACTATTTAAAAAACTTATTAGGGCAAACTACAATAGAAGAACCCTATACCAAAGATGACATTAATGTTATATGGTTGCATGGCGCAAATCAAACCAGCTTGAGTTTTGAGTACTTAAGAACAAAAACTCGATTTAAAAAAGAAATAATGATCAACTATTCAAGCATGACACGCTTTCAAGACAACCTAGATATGATAGTAGAACAGGTGCAAGGAAAAGGGCCACATTTTGTTATTGGTCACAGTATGGGCGGAATATATGCTCTGCATCTTACACAGTACATAAGAGTAGTTGGCGGTGTTAGTATCTCAACGCCGTTCCGTGGAAGTTCAACAGCAGATTGGGCAAAGTATATTGTACCAAGCTATCCACTGTTCAAGGACATTGGCAGAAACAGTGATCCTATACGACAAGCCAACGATATACAACTAGACATACCGTGGACGCAGATTGTAAGCACAACTGGATCTGTTCCTTATCACGGCGGACCAAACGATGGAGTAGTAACATTAGCAAGCATGACACATAGAACTGATATGACAATAGTAGAAGTACCACATACGCATTATGAAGTTGTGTGTAGTAATACTGTAGCTGATATTATCAAGTCTTGTTACACTGGCAACATTGCAAAAATATAATAAATTATCGTATGTAATCTAGTAAGTGCGCCCTCACGCTCTGTATATGTATTTATCTCTATTGATATATAATACAGTTGACAAAACATCAACTTTTGTATATTATAAAATAAAGGATGAATGTATGAAGTGGGAAGTAACGACAACAAAAAAACGGCATGTGGTTGAGTGCAACAGCAGTCAAGCAGCCGTATTAAAAGTTAAAGAAACTGATAACGGAATGGTTATTGGTTGTAAAGTCTTACCAAAAACAACGGTAGGCAAAATCAAACGTATTTGGAGTAATTGGGTTGGTAAATAAGACATACGCAGTTGACGAAATATTTGAAGACATTGAAGGCGATCCTGAAAATGTGTTGATGAATATTCCGCCAGAGATTGCAAAACAAATGGGATGGAACCCGGGAGATACATTGAAGATCACAACAGAAGATGGTGCCATTTCTATAACAAAGGTAGAGAATGGCAAAGAATGACGAAACAATAGAGTTAGAAGGTACAATAGTAGATGTATTGCCTAACCAAATGTTTAAAGTAGAACTTGAAAACGGACACAATGTAACTTGTTACACTGGTGGAAAAATGAGACAATTTAGGATACGCTTGGTGATGGGCGACAGAGTCAGATTAGAAATGACTCCTTATGATCTCAACAAAGGTAGAATCACATTTAGAATTTGACAAACAGCTCTAGCTGTGTTATACAATATACAACACGGAGAGAGAAATGATACTAGAACTTAAAAGTTTCGAAATGCTACGCAAAGAGCACGGAACAGACGGCCGACAGGCTGTGCTGGATTTTGGCGATTACCATCTCAGCATTATTAACGACGGATATGGCTCTGATCAAGGTCTATACGAAATTGGGGTGTTTGAGGCTGCTGAGGGAGTAGCGTCAGATATGATCGAGTTGCCTGGTATTACCGAGGATGGCGATACTGTAAAAGGCAACTTGACAGAGTCTGCTGTGGATGTTATAATCAAAAAGTTATATCTTATCACGGGCAAAACACCGGTACAAATATGATCACAGTCAACGGCGGTTCACGAAATCAGCGCAAATATGCATACAGCATGGCAACCTTTGTTTGTCAGAAGTTTGGCATCTCTCCCAGTATCGAAATCAACTTTAGACGTATGACCAATGACGCTAACTATGGTTATGCTTGTCACCTTGAGGACAACGAATATAAGATTGATGTAAAGCGCAGTCTGCCCATGCGTGAGATGTTGACCACATTGGCACACGAGCTAGTTCATGTTAAACAATACGTTAAAGATGAGATGCCCGACTGTATCTCAGAAGGTGACTATTGGGATCGCCCGCATGAGATTGAAGCTCACGGACGTGAACTTGGATTGTTTATTCGTTGGGCAGAAAACGAATCTGTTGCACATAAAAAATGGACACAAACTGGTTGACAGTATACCATAAAACTATTATATTAACTTAACAACATTAACTTGTTGTAAAACGCTAGAATAATCTAGCAACATCTAAACTGATGATAAACATAGGAGAACTAAAATGTCAGTTACTAACGAACGTATCCTTCCAAATCGCAATCCTTTTAGCATTGCAAAAATTGAAAATGCTATTGCAAAACTTGGCAACAGCAATTTGTATGAGTCACTGCAAGAACGTGTTGCACCTACTAAAACACCCCCAGTTAAAAAACAAATTTTAGATGCAATCAATACCCTAACGCAACGCATGAAATGAAGATTTTGGGCGCATCGAATATATCGATCTGAACGAAATCAATATCAACATTGACAATCAACGAGATGTTGACTGGGATCATATTGCACACATTATTGAAACTTTTGATCCTCGTGCAGCACAAGTGGTCAATGTAATCAAGCTTGCTGATGGCAGTTACAGTGTTCCAGAGGGTCAGCATACTGCTACTGTACTGTTTTTGCTTTGGGTGTCGGGTATCCTTCCTAAAAACTTTAAAATCCAATGTAAGGTAGTCGATGCACTAGCAACTGTTCCGGGCAGCGATCTCAAAGGCGAAGCCTTTGGTAACTTCTTGTTCCGATTGATCAACTACAAGGGTCGTAAAGCAGTAGAGCCTTACTTCATGCACAAAAGTCGTGTGAGTGGTGTTCGCAACTATGGCAGCACACTGCTTGAAGATGTACATGCAGAACGTATCCAAACAGTGGTTGAAGAAAACAACATGTTTACTCGTCCTGCTGTAGAAGCACGTGGTATGGGTGCAAAGCCTGGTATGGTTACTTACATTACGGGTCTCAACAAGATTGCAGAACACGAAACTGAAAACTTCGACACTGCAATTAATGATCTTGAGTTTGCACTAAGCTTGCACGATCGGTACTTTGCAAATGAAAAAGGCGTAGACGGTGGCTTCGTTCTTGCGCTAGGACGTTATGCAAAACTAGCTCGTAAAAACAAACTCACTCTTACTCGTGAGTGGCAAGACGAGCTGATGAAGTTTTTCAAAGCTACATATGCAGGCCCGAACAAGTTTCACAAGACATGTAAGGCACGACTGGAAAAGTTTAATAAGGTCAATGACCTTCCAGGCGGGTGGAGCGATAACTGTTTGTTGAGTATTTTGATTCTAGACTTTTACAAGTGGTGCGATACAAACAATGTAAACTATCCTCCACTGCCTGATCAACACATCAACAAATACAACGGAATTTGATCATGCGTTACTTGTATATCTGGAGCAATCATGTTGGCAAGACATGCTTTGGTATTACAAGTAACCTTGAAAACCGCAAGCGCAAATACGAAGGGCATTGCGGTATCGAGGTTACGTTTGATAAAGTCTACCAAGGTCCTGCTAATCACATCGAAGACTTAGAAACCAACATCAAACATGAGTTCTACAATCACATGTTTAGTACAGGAATCGGCAAATACGAATGGATCAATCAAGAGATTTCAACTAAACAAGTGGTGAGTTGGATTGATTGGGAGATTGAAAACACTTATAACAACTTAATAACGGAGAATCAAAATGAAAGTATATGAAGCAGTGGTAGTAGTCGGTGGCTTAAGAGTGCCGGTAACTGTACAAGCCCCGGGAGCAGCTCAAGCAAAAGCTATGATCGAATCACAATACGGCAAAGATGAAATTCGATCACATCCTGTGGCAAAAGGTTAACATTATGGAAAATCCTTTGGTAGCACTGTTAATTTTAGGGTTCTTAGGGTTACTTGCTTTTGTAATCATTGCTAAGATTTTTTATTGGGCAAGATACAACAACACCGCAGGAGTACTATTACTTCTTGTTGTTCCTATTTTGGCATATATTGCTTATAACATCTAATGGTTGACAATGATGTGCCTATATGCTACAATAGTGTATAGGCACAAACACACAGAGGCACGTTATGTCAGATGTACTGCAACTCAAAATGTATTCTACAAAATTTTTAATCGAACTTGCTTTTGCAGCGCACCGTGTTAACAACGGTTATGTAAAATTTACCAAGCGATACAGTGAAGGCCGGCCCACTACTTTTAGCAACAAAGAAATTGTTGCTTTTAGTGCTGCATTCTATCTAGACAGCAACTCTTACTTGCCCAGTGATTTTGTTCCTGTGAAAGTTATTGATCAAGACAAACAGTCAATGGCAACAGCAGAAAAACATATGCGTCGTTATACCATGCTGGCTTTGGGTAATTTGAGTGATTTTCAGTCTGATGTATTCAAGGCATATTCGCAAGAACAAACTGTTGCAAATCGCGTGGGATTGATTGCGTATCTTCCTCAATTTATAGAACGCGAACTTGAAGATAAAATGTACAAAGTACGCCTCAAGACAGAGTTTGCTGAAAGCCACGCAATCAAAGATAAAAAAATTATTGGTGAGCTTGAAATACTCAAACGTGTATACAATGTTAACTACGAAACATTTTTTTACACTGCTGGCTTCGACGGTAACCTAGTTATGTTTAGCAACAAGTTTGAATACAAAACAGGCGAAGTGTTTGGCTTCCGGGCCAATGTAAAAAATCAAACCACAGACAACGATACCGGGCTAACAGTTAACCGTATCAACTATGTCAAACTGATCAAAATGGAGGCATAAAATGCAAATCATTAATTCTTTACACAAGGTTATTGTAGAAGAAACATACAATACTCTAACCGTTGATATTAACAGTATGCTAAATAGGCTACAACGTCAATTTAAAGATATTTTAGATCAGCCAATGTCTGACCCTATTTGTTTTTATGACAGATTAAAATTTCCTGCAATTCATTGTGGTACTGGAGTTTACTTTATCACATATGCACCAAATGCTGAGTATAATTTTTCTACACGGAATGTAGATCTTGGTGCTGATGCAGAAATTATGTATGTTGGACAAGGTAATATATCACAAAGAAAAGCCATTCATCTTCAAATTTTTAGGAATAACGGTAATCCTAAAGTTTTTTTTAAAAATGATGTAATAACCAGCCAAGTAGATAGTGTTGCAGCAAGAAAAATGTATCAACACGATCCAAACTTACGTAATTGGCGTTTTTCTTACATACTTGCTGAAAAAAATTGGTCGCCATTGCTTGAAAAATATTATATTGATAATTTGAAACCAAAATTCAACGATGAAAAAATGAGCGGAGTAGCATAAGATGAGCAGAGTATGGAAACACTTTTTGAAAAATCTTGCGTGGCCCACAGGCTTTGCTGTATATCTTATCGCAGTCATTATAGGAGCAACATATCTAGAATCACTGTTTGAAGGTAGTGGGCTTGCAGTTGTAATTACGTTTGTATGCCTGCCCATGCTTGCGTATCTTGTGCGTGATATGTGGCGTGACGCTAAGGAAAAGGTAGAGCAAGAAAATCGAGATATGATGCGAACACTGAAAGGCAAGTAATGCCCTATTATCATATAATACTAGGAAAAAAGCATATGGACCTTTTATATGCTAAGGATGAAGAAGAGGCAATTTTAATTATCGAAAAAAAATTCGGAGTCTCTTCTAAATATAACTCAATCGAGAAATACAAGGCGGTAAAAGCATAATGGATATTTTTTACAACGAAATGGTATTGTGGCTGTTTGGTACTGCTGTGCTGTTCACAGTGTTTGGTTGGTACATTGGCAAGAAAAGTCAGATCGATGAGACAGTTACTGCTACTGTTGATAGTCTCATCAAAGATGGCTATCTCAAAACACAGGTTCGCGGCAAAGACACAGAAATCTTGAAGTGGCGCGAATGGTGCGAAAAAGATGTTGACATTTGACAAAATCAACCGTACACTGGCTACAGAATACAAAAAACTGGAAGCAGACTTGGCCTTGGAGTGTTTAAACCTAAATGACACAGCACGAGAAACTGTTCACACTGCTAAAGCGTCTTCCCACTGACTATACAGACTACGGTGGGGAGATACTACGCTGGGCAGACGGTGATGACTATCCTGACTGTAGTTGTGGATGTCGTTGGTTCTTGCCTTTAGAAGGTGAGTTAGGTGCAGACTGGGGTGTATGCAGTAAACCAGGTGCTCCTAGAGCAGGACTACTAACTTTTGAACATCAAACAGGAAGAGACTGTTTTGAAACCTAGACTAATTAAAACCATGAAAGTACTAAAATGACTGAACAAACTCAAAAATACGCAGTAGTAACAACAGTATCTACATTTTATCATCACTTTGTAGTTCCTATGGATCAGCTACAGAGATGCAACCTAGATGCACCTGTAGAGGTAGAATGGCTTGCTGACAGTGTATATATGGAGGAAGTTGAAGAATTTTCTCAAAAACATGTCGGAGAGCAGATACTAGAGTGTTATGAAATTGACCAAAAACAAATGCTCGAAATGTTTGATAAACAAAATGACTATCTCAAAGACTGGACCGAAGAGCAAAAGATCAACTGGGTATATGATAAATTGAAGGTAACTGATGGCACTGACTAGACTTATTGGCGATATTCACGGAATGTTCAATCACTACCAGGCCTACAGTATTGAAGACTGGGCAGGCCCTACTATTCAAGTAGGAGACTTTGGCATTGGCATGGGACAAAGCGACTACTGGCATGAATCAGTAAATGATTTCCATGCAGATGGCACTCACAGATTCATTCGTGGCAATCACGACAATCCTACTGTGTGCCGTGAGGAGATGGTGGGCTGTATCAACGACGGTAACATCGAAGATGATGTGATGTTCATCGGTGGGGCTTGGAGTATTGACAACCCTGTTGCTCCTCCAGGATGGTATCGTCGTACTGCTGGTGTTGATTGGTGGTTTGATGAGGAATGTTCAGATGAACGCTTTGAGCAGATGCTGGAAGCATATGACTTCCATCGACCACGTGTTATGATCACACACGATTGTCCTCAGCGTGTTAGTTACGAGATGTTTTGGGGTTCAGGCTTTTTAACAGGGCCTATGTATCCAAACCGTACTGGTCAGTGGTTTGATCGATTTTTGGATATTCATCAGCCAGACGAATGGTACTTTGGACATTGGCATAAAACTATGACATACAAGTACGGACGTACACAGTTTCAATGTATTGGCGAACTTGACTACGTTGACGTAGAACTATAAAATAACTAAAAACTTAGGCACATTTACTTAGGCTCTTACAAACAGAATAAAGGTTGGTGTGCCGACTATGATCGCACTGTCGAGTCCGTCTGAAAACGGGATCTAGATGATTTCTCACTGTCTGTTGTGAGGCTATGGAGACTATCCTTAACAGGACGCCGACTGTGGTAATGCGCAGTTTCTCTCTAGCATAAAGAGCCAACAGCGTTAATCCCTATGAAAACACACAGTCACCTGAAAGTGTTTCTTAAAAATCGTAGCGGCAGGGTAAGGTACAGAGCCCAAGGGATTGCTAATAAGTCCGCTGACATTCGTGCGCGAAAGCAACTCACATGAAGTATTTTTGTCATCCTACCTAGCGTAGGGTGACTCATGGCTCTGCAATCTACATGAAATATCTTGTAATTTAAATAAAAAGAAACAGCGATGAGTGACAACGAAGAGCAGTTGCTTGTAAAGCAACTAATTGATTCTAAAAATAGATTATACTTGACATATATGGAGAGTTCTCATATATTGTAAGAGAAGCATAACTGTGAGTATATCTTTTGATCAAACTACAAACAAAACTGCCTAGAAGCATCTACCTTGCGTGTAGTGGTGGAGTAGATTCAATGGCAGCATTGGATTTCCTACGTCGTAATCATCGTGTTCATGTGCTACACTTTGATCATGGCACAGCACACGGTGAAGAGGCTAGAGCCTTTATGGAACGCTATTGTACTGAACAGCAGATCCCACTTACTGTGGGTGAAGCACATGGTACTGTTCCTCCAGGTCCCAGCAGAGAAGAATGGTGGAGAGAACAGCGTTATCAATTTTTTGACAAATTTTGCACTGTGCCTGTGATCACTTGCCACCACTTGGATGACTGTGTGGAGACTTGGATCTGGAGCAGTCTAAACGGCACAGGCAAATGGATCCCCTATCGTAGAAATCATGTGATCCGTCCGTTTCGTCTTACACGCAAAAGAGATTTAGAATTATGGGCAAGAATCAATTCAGTGCCGTGGATAGAGGATGACAGCAACAGAGATACATGTTATACTAGAAACTATATTAGGCATGAGATGATGCCACATGTGCTCAAAGTAAACCCTGGAATTCATAAAACCATCGCTAAAAAAGTCAAGGAGGACACAGATGACTTATAAGACTGTAACTACAACCGCAAGTGTAGACGTAGATGTAGATGTAGACATCGATCTTGATCAGTGGGATGATGAAGAACTGATTGACGAAATGAATCAGCGTGGATACACCTGTATCAAAGACCGTGAAGCAGGAATGGATCGTGAAGACTGGCAGTTTCTGCTGGATCAACTTGACAAAAACCCTGAGACATGGTATACTCGTAGAGTAAGAGATAAACTAATGGGAGCACGGCATGGCTAAGGTATTGATGATTGATCCGCCCGAAGGATGGCGTTATGGCTTTCCCAAGCCTGTTCATGAGGAGTTTCACACGCTGGGCAGTGACTTTGATCTAGGCCGTTGGCTGATCGCAGAAGGCTATCCAGAACAAGATATTGAACTGGCATTGAAATACAGTAGGTATTGGGAAAGTGAACAAGAAGATCTCCAAGGATGACAGCAAGAAACTTGTTCGTGAGTGGCGGCAGCATTTGCAAAACAGTAGGCTCACTGAACAACAACAGATTAAACGTGCTAAAGAGTTTGCAAGGAAAGTTATGAAGCCAAACGATTAAATACAATACATAACATAGGGAGTACTAATATGGCTAATCATGACTATATGGGCTTTTCACAAACGCTCGAAGAAGACGACTATGGAATTATTGTTGGAAAAGACGGTACTATCAAAGGTATTTGGGTTCCTGCACACTTAGAAAATGAAGATGAAATACCTGCTAGTATTGCTAATATGTGTGACACACATTTTGGAGTTGACCCAAATAACAAAACATGTTATCATACAGTACATTAAGAGGCTAAGATGACACCACGAGAAAGTGCTGATTATAAACAGCAATGGATGAGCACCGAGAACAACAATCCTGTGCGACTGCACAGTGATTTAGCAGACGCAGGAAAAACTTGGTGCAGACGAACATTAGAACAGCACCAGTGGAGTATGCGTACTTGGACTGATGTATACGAACACACATTTTTCTTTGATGATGTTTATGCTGCTCAAAACTTTGCTATGGAATTTAGTAATTGGACAAATCGATGAAATACGCAGTAATGGTACCGTTTGGAAGCAACGATTATATCTATGTAACTCGTCCGACAGGAGATAAGTTTGAAGTAGAACCTGTACTACACGACACCCACGAAGCAGCCGTAGAAGCAGCGGCTATTTGGGGGCAGAGTGCGCAAATAGTAGTATACGAGGAGAACAATGATGAAGCCTGAAAAACCAGCAGAAGGTATACTCAAACTAAATGATTGGGGCGAAAGTGTTTGGTATCAAGTACCGTGCGATTGTACTGATCCTGATCACGCTCATACGGTTGACATAGAAGCAGACGACCATAGTGTAACTGTTACCATCTATACTACTGTGAAGACACGGTTTTGGGGACGCCGTCGCTGGCGTGACATTTGGAGTCTGTTAACTCGTGGCTATGTAGAATACGAAGCCAGTACTATTCTAAAAGAACAGCAGGCATTGAATTATGCTGCGGCGTTGACAAGTGCTGTAAACGATGTTAAACTGTTTAAAGCAAAACAAGCTGCGGCTAGGAGTAAAAAATGAAAGTGAAAATTGGACCTTACAAGAACTGGATCGGCCCATATCAATTGGCCGAAATGCTGTGTTTCTGGGTCAAGAAACAGCCTGGTGAATATGGCATTCTCAGTAAGCCTGATTGGGTACACAAGTTTGGAGAATGGCTTGCTTATGGCAGCGTAGAGCCTGAACCTGGTGTAGGCGAAGTATACAGCTTCATTGATGACGATCGCAAGCCTACTTGGTTGAATCGTTTTCTTACTTGGGTACACAGCAAGAAAGATCGCAAGATCTTAGTTCGTATTGATCCATGGGATACTTGGAGTATGGATGATACACTGGCACATATTATTCTGCCTATGCTTCGTCAGCTTCAAGCAACCAAGCACGGATCACCTTTGGTAGATGACGAGGATGTTCCAGAACACCTTCGCAGCACTGCGTCTCTTGAACTTACTCAAGAAGAAAAAGACTGGGGCGGCATTGACAGCAATCATCATCTTCGTTGGGATTGGGCGTTGGATGAAATGATCTTTGCATTTGAAAACAAACTTGATGACAGTTGGCAAGATCAGTTTCACAAGGGCGAATTCAAATTTAAAATGAAAAAGCTGGAAAATGGTATGAGCGAAATGATCCGCGATGAAAAAGATCGCGACAACATCGATTGGGATGGTATGAAAGCATATCAAGCAAGAATTTCCAATGGTTTTAGACTATTTGGAAAATTCTATGAATCATTGTGGGATTAATTATGACAAACACAATATACGCAAAACCTGTATCAATCTTTGATGACTGGGGAGCAGCATGTGTCAACGCTGTGGCTGTAGAAGAAAAACCCAAAGAATATCTTGACTACAATACACCTCCTCTAGCACTTGTAATTGCTATGCAGAAAGAAGGTAAAGAAGGTTACGAAATTCATAGTACTATTATAGGTGTAGGTCAAAGACCTCAAATCAAATTTGAAGATGCAATCAGTATTAAAGATCAAGCAACCGCAGCTGAAATTTACGAATATTTTGCTAAAAAGCACACCATGCGCAGACTCAAAGGAGAGCACATTAGTAAGTTTATGCTAGCAGTCGATGATCTATGTGAAAGTCGAACAAGGATCGATAAAGTAAGTGTTGCCATTTTAGTATCGCTTCCTAAATTATATGCTCAGAACAAAAAGATAGAATCTATTATCAAGCAGTTTGAAAGTGTTGCTGTTATACCAAATGTTTCTTCTACTGCGTTTAATGCAGAAATAGAGTTTGTAGACACTGTTCGTATGAGATACAAACAAAGCGATACTACACACTATTTCTTTAAAACTCAAAAGAACAAATTGGTTCGGATAATAGTGAAGTCTAACGACTATGCAAAACCAGCTTGGGACTTTGTAGCAAAACAAGGAAAAGTTAGAATCAAGACACAGTGTGTATTTGCACAGCCGGTAACAGGTTATGACTTTAATGTGTTTCAAACCAGCACAGATTTAGAGATTATAGCAATATGAAAAACAATGGTACAAAAACACAATTTGTTAATATCTTAGTAGAGTTAGCACAGGAAATGGAAATCAAAGACAGCATAGACTTTGGAATGCTCAACATCAAGGAACAGGATGCGTTTGAATTAATGGCAAGTACAGTTGTTGACCAGTTTGAAAGTTTGCCCGAAGAACAGAGAGAGCTGGTAATGCTCGCAAGCTTGGTAAAATTGTTGGTAGAAAATTTTGTATTAAACATTAGACTGAATGGAGTAAACACATGAAAGTAGGAAGCTCGCTGTCTCGTTGTGTGCGAGACATTTATGAAGGCACAGTTGGTATCAACGATGTGTTGGTGATTGTTGCTCGTACAGATTTTGACCCACAGGACGACGCACAATGGAAGTCAATTTGGAGAGGGTATGCTGGTGGCGCCGGTGCTGGTAGTTTACACAGTGCTCCTGAGTGGAGCAGCATTCCTGCTGCGGATGAACAGACAGTGCGCAACATCTGTGTTTATCTTAAAAAGCAGGGAAAACTACACCAGCCACGACAGTATGGTGCTCACCCTCAAAGGTTAGACCACTATTGGTATGATGTAGTGCTGAGTGATGATGTTGTTGATTCAAACCCAGCAGCTAAGAAAGCTTGGGATAATTACAAACTGATCGCAGGGCTTTCATAAATATTCTGCAAGGAGATACACATGTTCAATAAAGGTCATATAGAGCCACTTTGGGATATCGATCAATTTAAAAGTTTAAATTTTAAACACGACACTCACAAAGATGACAAACTGTTGGATACCTATGAGCAATCCGGGCATGATAGGTCGCATATGACCCTTTACAATTATTTCCAACCAAACCCACTGCCCGACTGTGTGTTTGATTATATTGTACCGCAATTCAAAGACCTGTCAAACATTGGCATTGCAATAAATTATTTTAAGCCTGCACAATATCTTCCTGTACATGTTGATTTATTTGGAAAATACAGTTCGGTTCACAATCTCAAGCATGAGGAAATCACACGTATCATCATCATGCTTGAAGACAGTAAACCCGGACAAATCAGTCAAGTATGTGACGAAACAATAGGAAAATGGAGCGCAGGCGATTGGTTCCAATGGGATAGTTCGGACCCACATGCATTTTACAATTTTAGTATGTATGACAGATACGCTATACAGCTAACTGGAACCAAGATTCAAAAAAACGGTTGACTTGCACAATTTTTGTGTTATATATAGTATAAAGCAAAAGAAGGTTGATACAGTGAGTTACAAGTTAGATGAAATACTAACCAACTTAGATGAGATACTGATGAGGCTAGAACGCCTTGAGCAACATCTAAACGTTAAGAAGCCTGCAACACCACATGAAAAACCAGCGTTGACTGTTGTAAAAACTGAAACAAACATTGTGGAGTTTAACAAAAATGAATGATTATGATTACGAAAACTTCAAAGCATTTATGAATCACTTCAACGTCGGTGATCCATTTACTAACCTGGAGAATCGTGCCAGGACATTTGACATCATCGAGACGTTGGATGTAATCGAGGAAGCAGTCAGCAGTATGGATCAATGTACATTGGCTACAAACATGCTGCAAGCTATTGGAATTAAAACAAAATAATTTTTTTTGCCAGAAATGAAAAAAAGTTGTTGACATACTCAAATAACAGTGTATATTAACAGTAAGATGATAAATAAAACGTAGACAACAAATAAAACGGTTGACACACTAAAAAACCATGCTATAGTAAAGCATAACAAAGGAAAGACTACTAAGATGATGATCGCAACTAAACATATGTTTATTAAAAGCATTAGAGAATGCCGCGAGTATCGTATCGGTGCCTCGGAGGGTTATAACGGATGATGTAGCGTAATACATCAAAAGTTTTTAACAAGCCTCCAGTAGCAATACTAGGAGGCTTTTTTAATGATTACAGTGGAAATGCGGAACGAGACTGCGAGTAACCACTCTAAACAAACTCAAATGGGCGTCCTCGGTGATGGAAGCGCAAGCTGAAAAATCCGAGAGATAAACAAATTCTATTTTCACATGCACAACAGTCTAATGGGACAGTCCCACTGGAAAAGTTATGGCTAGCAAATACCGAATCGGCGGAGATTGTTGTGCAGTTGAAAACAGAATTGGTCGGTGGCCCGGATGGTAAGGGGTGAGACTGCAAATCTCAAGCACTGCGAAGTAATCAGTTCGATTCTGATACCGACCTCCACGATTGGTACTGTAGCTGAGTTGGTTCAAGCGCCTGGCTCATAACTAGGAGTAGGTTGGTTCGATCCCAACCAGTACCACCAAAACACAATATGGCAGTCAACAGCTTGGCCAAGCTGGTCAGAAATGTGTTAACAACAAGATGGTTCGATTCCCTGGCTCTGGTGAGGCTTGTTGTTAATATGATCTGTTTGTGGCTGTCCCTAATATGGCCCCATAGTTTACGCTGGTTAGAATACTGGACTTTCAATCCGGAGAAACGGGATCGTCACCCGTTGGGGCTACCAAAAAAGGGGAGGTAAAGCAGATGGTTTCTGCACCGAGTCTGTAAAACTCGTCTTTAATCGGGAGTGGATCGTAACCACACCTTCCCACCAAAACAATGCGCCCTTAGCTCAGTTGGTTAGAGCGTTCGACTTTTAATCGAAATGTCCGGGGTTCGAATCCCCGAGGGCACACCATTGTTTTGATGATACACTATGAACTAGAAGTGGCGTATGCTACGAGAAGACTAAGTTACCCTGTTTCATTCGGGGCTACGCAGGGGAGGATCCTGCTAGTGTATCTTCTAAACTATGAATACATTAGTAATATTGTTCTATAGCACAAGTGGTTAGTGCAGGCGACTGATAATCGTCAGATCCAAGTTCGAGTCTTGGTAGAACAACCAAATGCCAGCGCAGGTGTAAATGGAGGCATTCCTCACTGTGAATGAGGCGGGAAGGGATCGAAACCCTTGGCTGGTACCAAAATAATACTCTCGTAGCTCAACTGGATAGAGCACCGCACTACGAATGCGAAGGTTGGGGGTTCGAATCCCTCCGCGAGTACCAAAATAACAGTTGACAACTGTGTAGTTGATGCTATATTAAGACATGGGCTGAGTTCAGTGTTTCTCGAGATAAACTGTTCCAGCAAATTGTCCGCCTGCTGTTCCCACCGTGGTAGGTCTAAAGTGACGTAAAGCCAATAAAAGTTAACGGTGGACCGTATTACTTTGGTGATACACTATTAACAAAACAGCCGTGGCTGGCTCGCTAGACTACCCCGGGTTCTTAGTTGGTTAGGGAAAAAAGCTATAGTGTATCTCTCAAGTAATACAGTCCACCAAGAATAGACTGGATATAATCACCCCTTGTGAGGGTGACCCTAGCGATAGGTCAAGGCTGCAAACAGCCCAGTCTATACTTATTCACTATGCAAGAGGTCGACATCTTGTGTAGAGAGAACACTGCATACGTCACAGGGCTACTCGGCGTATCGGGTAACACGGTCTGAGTCTTAGCTTGGATGCAGGGGTAAGAGTCCCAATCGTGAGATGGCCCAGGAATTAAAGGAAACACCGTGCGATACAGAAAGTTTTACGACGACTTCTAGGCTAATAACCTAGGAGGACCGAATGGCAAAATCACCAATATACGGCAGAGGCCGTAATAGAAGTAGAAATCGTGGACCTGTTCACGCTGCCGCAGCAAACATCAATATGCGCGGTAAAAAGAGCAGAGTTGATCATTGCCGGTGCTGTTATTGTATTGACATGCGTGAAAAAATCATGTATAATATACACAAGCAAGAGATGAAAAATAGAGAATAGGTGACGGCAATCACCTTGACTGGAGAACTACAGTAGCAATCTTTGCCGAGAACGCGAACTAGTAGACTGTATCGTCTAATGGATAGGACGCCCTGCGACACCGTGGGGAGATATGGGTTCGATACCTGTTGCAGTTTTGTCTCCAGTCAGAAATTACGCCTAGGTAGCTCAGTGGTAGAGCGTTGCCCTGAAGAGGCAAGCGTGGGGGGTTCGATTCCCTCCCTAGGCACCAAAACTTTAAAGGAGATCAAATGACAAAATATGAAACATATAACCACTTACAAGAACCTGTAAAATCATTTGAAGATCTCCAGGGTCGTATGCTGTACAAAGTGGTAAATCTCAACAATGATGAACTGAGATTTTATCTAACTGAAGATCACTATGTAAGAATGTATCACGCTCAAGACTGTTGCGAAAGTGTAAGCATTGAAGACATTGTGGGTGACTTGGATGACTTGGTGGGTACATCACTGCTGTTGGCTGAGGAAGTCAGCAACTACGAGCCAGAAGCAGAGACAGACAAAGACGATTGGCACAGTGAAAGTGAAACTTGGACATACTATCGTTTTAGAACTATAAAAGGTTCAGTGGACATTCGCTGGTATGGTACAAGCAACGGCTACTACTCAGAAGAGGTTGACATCGAAATCGTTTAAAAATGCGCCGGTAGCTCAGAGGAAGAGCAGCGGTCTCTTAAACCGCGGGTCGAGATTTCGAAATTCTCCCGGCACACCATATACCCCCGCCGCTGAGACGGGACTGAGCCTTCTAAGCTCGTGCAGGGCGGTTTGATTCCGCCCGGGGGTTCCAAATCGCCTTTGTAGCTCAGCGGAAGAGCTATGGTCTTCGAAACCATTGGTCGGGAGTTCGAATCTCTCCAGGGGCACCAAAATCACTTTTGAACCGTTTTTTTGTCATGATGATAAATAAATACATAACAAAGGAACAGAGACTTCAATGACACTATCACTCGCCATATCGTTAGCATGGACACCAGGACAAAGTAATCCGGGCGTTGATCTATGCTTGGAGGGTGCGAGAGACTAAACTGTTCTAAACAAACAAAAGTTTCTAAAGCCCTCCAAGCACAACGCTTAGGAGGGTTTTTTATTTTAAACAGGCAAAAAAACATTTGACAAGGCACAGATACTACCATATAACAGTAGAACAGGACGCAGAAACTGCTAACACAGACAGAAGCACTTGTAAAAGACTAAAACAAAATGGTTGACACACAGGATAAACAGTGTTACATTAACTAGTAGGCAGCAATGCTTACACGCTATTTGACAATTTAGACACGGTTGTTTTTAAAACAATCACTTGCCTAGCGTAAGCGATGATGGCGAGAGTAAGTAGAGAAACTGGTAATACCAAAGCCAGTTTACAAACTCTACTTACACATACACAGGAATAGCCTGAGGCTTAGCCGCGGAAGCGAGTAAGGTTTAGTTCTGTGTAGTTGTAAGTAGAGTTTATTCCTTGTTAGCTCAGTTGGTTAAGAAAGAATAAATGTTCCCCAGTAGCTCAGCGGCAGAGCGAGAAGCTGTTAACTTCCAGGTCGGTGGTTCGATTCCATCCTGGGGAGCCAAACAAACGGTAGAGCCTAACACATACGGAGCGGTGCCTGAGAGGCCGAAAGGAACAGTTTGCTAAATTGTCGTACCTGAAAGGGTACCCAGGGTTCGAATCCCTGTCGCTCCGCCAAAATAATGCGGGATTAGCTCAGTTGGTAGAGCGCGGTCTTTACACGGCTGATGTCGGCGGTTCGAACCCGTCATCCCGCACCAATACCGTGTAGGTGTGATGTTAACGGTAGCATGACGGTCTCCAAAACCGTTCGTCAGGGTTCAAATCCTTGCACCTATGCCAAATATAAGGAAGTGTGGCCGAGTCAGGCTTAAGGCGCTAGTCTTGAAAACTAGAGAACCGCAAGGTTCCCAGGGTTCGAATCCCTGCGCTTCCGCCATAATAATGGCCCTATGGTATATGGGTATTACACTAGACTGTCTATCTGGTGAACGGGGTTCGAGTCCCCGTAGGGTCGCCATAATAACTGTTACTATTTTCCGAGGGGCTGGGAAAGCCTTATTGAAATACACGTAAGTTGTTTAACTTGAACAAGACTGTGTGTATAGTAGACAAGGTATCAAAGTTGTAGTCCGAGACCAGTTGAGAGTTTGTAGATCAAAGGGGAAGCCCAGCGATTAACAAACAATTGACAAATCCCGCTTTGATGGCGAGTTTTCCAGTCACGCGGTAAGTAGTAACAATTGCGGGTGTAGCTCAATGGTAGAGCCACTGCCTTCCAAGCAGAAGACGAGGGTTCGATTCCCTTCACCCGCTCCAAATAACGCCCTTATAGCTCAGTCCGGCCAGAGCGCCTCACTTGTAATGAGGAAGTCCGCGGTTCGAATCCGTGTGGGGGCACCAGAATAATGCGGGTATGGTGTAATTGGTAGCCACGCTAGACTTAGAATCTAGTGCGCAAGCGTGGGGGTTCGAGTCCCTCTACCCGCACCAAATATGTTGGGAGATAGTTCAGTTGGTAGAATGTTTGACTTTGAATCAGAAGGTGGCAGGTTCGAACCCTGCTCTCCCAACCAAAACTAAAATAACAGGGTATAGCTCAGTCTGGTAGAGTGCTGCACTTGGAATGCAGAGGCCGCTGGTTCGAGTCCAGCTTCCCTGACCAATTAGGGCCATTAGTGATAGAAGGTAGCACACTGCACTTGCAATGCGGAAGAAACGGGGCAGTACCGTTATGGTCCACCATATTATGTCAATGCGGGTTTGCCTACAGCAATGGATATCACAGGCGTCATATCATCAGCTGCGGTAAGGTTCGACTCCTTAATTGACACCAAGAGATAAACTGTTCGATCTAGCCTCGACCTTGAGAACAAACATAGTTTAGAGTAAGGACGGCGGAATAGTGCTAGACGACATTCGGACCAAGTAATCCGTGAGGTCCAGCTTTTTAAATGCGGGTGTAGCTCAATGGTAGAGCAGAACGTTGCCAACGTTACTACGAGGGTTCGATTCCCTTCACCCGCTCCAATTTATGACCGAACGTCACTGTGGTTGTCTTGTTACTTCCATACACCTCGGTCTTCTACGCTGGTACTTATCATTAGGCGGATAGGTTAAAAGAGTGCATGTAGGACTGCCAGCTTTAAAGTTTATAGCGGATTAGAGCAGTGGTAGCTCGTCAGCCTCATAAGCTGAAGGTCGTAGGTTCAAATCCTTCATCCGCCTCCAATACTGTGTTAAAACGACTATTCCGCGAACGAACTGATAATCGTTGCAGCCGCACTGGTCCAAAGCACTGTATATAGTCAAAGAGTGCCGCCGTTGGTCCGTGGCGGTCTTTGACTTTGAAACACTAAATCCTAATCAACAAAATCCAAGACTATGAATCGCAACGTTGACTAGGGGTCGACGCACAGTTTCCACTCTGTGTAGGCTAACGGACTGCCAAATTTATGCTGCCATAGCTCAGTTGGTAGAGCGCTTGATTAGTAATCAAGATGTCGCGAGTTCGAATCTTGCTGGCAGCACCAAAAAAAAGATAAAAAAGATTAAAAAAGGTGTTGACATTGTTTTAAACGATGTTATATTAAACAAGTAAGCAGAGATGTTTACACGCTATTTGATAATTTAGAACAAGCTTTAGACGCAAGTCGATGACGAGCAAAAGCTGTATTTACACATACAACGTGTGTTGTGGATCATAACAGTAAGCCTAATAGCCCAATGTCGTGACACATAAGACAAGTACTGATCATACTTCTACTAAGTAGAACATGTTGTAGCTGTAAATACAGTAAGATGGGCGGTTTAGCGTCCATAAGGGTAAGGCAGGCAACTGTCCCAAGAGTGGGTTTCCTATAAACCACTGCCAGCAATGGTCCATCTAAGCAAGCTGGGGTTAAAGTTGACTCGTGAAAGCGAAAGCAACTTCCGTCCGTAGAAAGGCGGTAAACAGTAAGTTAGGTATGTTGTCCGAAAGGATAGTCGCAGAGCCAGTCGGTGAGCGATAAGGAACTTGGCGGTTCTACAATATACAGCCACGCTAACGAATGTTGACGACCAACCAGTAGTTACACTGTCTGAGCTCGCAAGCAAAGGCTAGGTAGCAGCGCAAGAGTAGAAGGGTTAGGCCCCGGAGACTTGAAGAGCCGTTTAGTAGCCCGCAAGGCAAAAAACAGTTGGTGTGTTGTATTCTGTATCTAACAAGATATGGAGCAACTGGGACAGCACATCGAAGTAGGTTCGCATATAGCTCAGCGGTAGAGCAATTCCCTTCTAAGGAATCGGCGAAGGTTCAAATCCTTCTTTGATAAACAAAAGCGAAAGACTGTCCCGGCGCATTGTGAAAGATGCTTAATACCCGACACGCAAGTGAATTGGGTTCACCAAAGCTCGCAAGGCAGAGGTGATTGTTCCAAGAGAAGACGTAACGGTTTAGCGACTGTGAACTGCTCCGAAGGCAGGCGGAAGATCAAAGGACGAATAGCAATGCGCGACGAGAGAAACGCCACTCTCCAAAAAAGGCAGCATTGGAGCATACTAGAGAATCCGCAAGGACTTTAGTGGATATGGGCTAACCAACCTCGCAAGGGTTCGGGTAAGGCTATCAAAGGGCTCCGTCCTAAGGTGTAATCTCAACCTAGGTAAAAATACATTGATATGGGACAGGCTATACGCCGTTCGGCAATGTGTTTTGTGTAACAGTTTTCGAGTTCCGACCCATTTGGAAGTAAGCAATTACTCCACTTCCGAGACTGTTACACTAAACACATAGTTTAAATGATACATCGACTAAAATTAACAAAAGGAGTTATATATTGGAAAATAATTTGGTTTGGCTGATTGATGCAAAATCAGACGCCGAAGTAAATATGTCAATGACATACGAATCAAAACTTCCACAAGATGTTGTCTATAGAGGTATAGAAAAAGATGCAAGGCAATTGAAAGTATACAATACAGCAACAAGTCTTGATAGAGATTACATACCTGTTGTTAAGTAAGGACAGAAAAATTACATAGTTTTAATGATACATCAACTTAAAATACCGGTACCGTTTGTGGAAAGTAATGGAACGGTTGATGTATCTTTTAAACAATGTTTGTCGCGCGGTAGAGAAGTAGTTAACTCACTGGGTTCATACCTCAGAGATCGGCGGTGCAAATCCGTCCCGCGCAACCAAATACGCTCTGATATCTCAATTGGTTAGAGAAGCCGGCTCATAACCGGAAGGTTCGGGGTTCGAGTCCCTGTCGGAGCACCAAACAGTTCAAAAGAGTAAGGATTAAAAATATTCTAGTTCCTTACGAAGGCGTAAAAAGAAGCGCATAGTCGCTTGAAGGCAGCTGGGCCCGTTAAATATTTTACTAGAAATTTGCTGATGCCACTTTTGAACTTGACAAAACACCGTGTCTAAATTATTGTATAGTTATGGAACATTCATACCAACACCGATTCGATTATTTTCGCAAAACTGTAGCAGAGTGGCATCAACACCACCGGTCTACGTCACCGGGCACCACTGCTCGACTGAAGAAAAGATTCGCTGAGTATGAATATGAATACCATAAAGCAATAGCAGAATACAGAAAAACACGGAGACAAAAATCTTTAGACACTGCGTTGAAAATAGTTGACAATGCGGAAAAAGAGTTTAAAGTATACACAAGACTAGAATTTCTAGGCACATTAGCAAAATAAGGAAAAGGCAAATGAAACTAACACTTCGCAAGGCAAACGCTGTACAGGCAGCAATTAACGAGGCTGTAAAAGGTCTTGATCTTAACTACACTGTGACTCTTAACGAGTTTGAAGGTGTGGAGGATCAGATTGACGCTGTGCGCAATCGCTTTTGGGCACAGTCGGACATTAGAGCACAGATGCTTGAATCTCTTTATGAGATCCGTGCTAAAGTGGCACAGGCAAACGCCGCAGCTGGTATTAACGATAAGTTAACTCTGGTTGCTTACCTTGAAAAGCAGATCGCCCACAAAACTATGTTGGCTGGCAAAGGTGCACAAATTGCGCTTCGTGTGTTGAACGGACAAGTTAAAAAGAATGCTGAAAGTAAGGATGAAAGCTACAGTTACCGTCCAAATGCTGTAACAACCAGCATCTTTACAGAAGCAGAAATTGAAACATTCCGCAAGGATGCTGCTAACTTTAAGCGTGATAAGCAGAAGTTACAGGATGAGTTGCTTGAACTGAACGTGCAAACAGAAATTGAACTTATGGAAAAAACTGCGACATTCCTAAAGAGCGCGGATATTCTTTAAAGAATCAGAGTCGGGTCGCCGGACGCAGATTAGGTAGCACCTTAATCCTTAGCTAAGGAACATACAGGCGACACTTTTTAGTTTTGGTAGTTATGCGTTGAAAGCGTAAACTACCCAGTGAGGAGAAAGAAAGAGAATAGGCAACCAGTATGGGTTTCATACGATACATCAAGGCTTTGAACGCCTCCATGCTATTGTGCTCCAGTTAAATTACATCTGAATAAGATTGCACTTTGCTAACTGGAAATATGAAGCGTTATGCACTTTGTTTTTTGTACTTTGCTTAGGGGACTGTATACCACGCCCTTGCACATTGTCTAGCTTATTACTCGCTTTCTCCGATCTGTTATAATACAAAAAGGCGCCCAAGTAGCGCCTTTTTTCTTGACTAAAATTTCGTTTGAGCATATACTATAGAAGAACAAGAGGAAAGACTATGAGAGATATTTTTGTAACATCAGATACGCATTTTAGACATGCGAACATTTTAAAATTCACTGACAGCGCAACTGGCGAGTTGATCCGCGGTAATCGTTTTGCCGACGTGGATGAAATGGACGAACACATGATTGAACGGTGGATATTATTTTAATGCGCAGTTATCTCCATGCCATCTATTAAAATTGCCTTTGCCTTTTGTAGTTTTACCGCAATTCCGGCATTTATATGTCACTGACATTGCTTTGAGAAAATTTTCTCTTTCTTGTGGCTGCTGCAATCTGCCTTTTTTGGATTCAGAAAGTTTTCTCTTAGTTTCTTCCTTCATTGGACCAAGTTTCTTTCCTTTATGTGATTCACTTAACTTCTTTCTTGTTTCCTCTGATACCTTGCGATACTTATTTACTCCAACCATCTCCCCAGATAATACTCTAGGATCATTAGTAGATAATTTTAGAAAACTTCCTTCAGGGTCTTTAAATGTTGTTGATCCACTTGTCACGCCAACATAATCAGAAGCTTCGTATTCATTTCGCGTGACACGAACAGCAACGCCGTTTGAATCTCTTGCCATCACTAGTAATGATGCATGTTTTGATATTTTAGCTGATCTTTGCTTTTTTATATTTTCAGGCATATTTCTGTGTTGTTCTTTTGTCCTGTTACGTTGAGATGCAACAAAATCTTTCTTTATAATTTCGTAAAGTTTTGAAGACTTTTGATTGTGATTAAGTCTATACGCTGCATATGTTACACTAGCAACATTTGCATATACTTTCCACAATATTATATGAGCGATAAAATGTTGACGTGCGGTTAATACTGCGCAATTCCAAGGATGTTTGGCAAATGAAAAATACTCAGGAAACATGTCGTTGGCTTTTGGACAGATATGGTGCCTTTCCGTATATTCATCACAATTTAAATTTTTGTGCTGACATGCTTGGATAAATTTGATATATCTACGAAGATGATGCGGGCTGTGAGTTTT
>Ga0208770_1000230_pt1 | contig 41138 bp, 37 predicted proteins | sample AntAceMetag02UK9_FD_184771 | JGI IMG/M metagenome (GOLD analysis project Ga0208770, IMG submission 184771) | Saline lake microbial communities from Ace Lake, Antarctica - Antarctic Ace Lake Metagenome 02UK9 (SPAdes) (version 2) | ecosystem: Environmental > Aquatic > Non-marine Saline and... | reverse complement strand
CTTAATATACATTTCAATATTCAATATAACATGTTGAATAATTAACGACGTATCATCAGTATTTATGGTGCGAACTACATCATAAATAATTGAATTACAATCCATGTAAAGGTTATGGAATTGCGTTTTATGTTGTTTTAAATTACGGACAATATTTGGATATTTTTTTATAACCTGTGAAAAATAACTTGGAATTCCCATGTTCATTTAAACATCGTATTGTGTTTATATGATTTCATATAATTATTATAACGTTTTAATGGGATTGGGCGAAGTTCGGCGGGAATATGAGATAACGAAACTGAAATTTCCCTAAATTGTTCGTTATATCGTGAAACTTCTTCCAAATCTTTCAGTATTTCTCTACGTAAAAATTCCATATGCATATTATAATTTACTTCGTTGTATTTCATATATATAATCATGTCATCTTTATACAAGAGAATTTTAAAGGGAATTAGTGTATACTAAATGTAGTCGAATACTATAAACTTTATGCTCATGAAACGACGATTGCTTAATAAACTCTAGCAATCGGAGCAACAACTTGACACTCGTTCTCGTCAAGAGTATAATAATGAATAGGTCTGTACCTAATCTCAGTCTTATTAGTTGTTTCATTAAAGTATCCGATAGTATGTTTCATCCATTCCTTATCATCTCTATTTGGGTAATTCTCGTGAGCGTGGGCACCTCTAGATTCATGTCTCTTCTCAGCTGCATGCATAGTAGTGGCAGCACAAGCCAACAAATTTCTCAATTCAAGTGTCTCTACTAAATCAGTATTCCAAACCAAACTTTTGTCAGTAACACCAACATCCTTGAAAGAGTGAATAACGGCGTCAATCGCAATAACTCCCTCCTTCAAAACTTCAGAAGTTCTATAGACAGCAGCACTCTCCTGCATACATATTTGCATTTTCTCTCTAATACCTGCAGTAGGACTCTTACCTTCAGAATACCTTAATTTGTCAAGCACAGCTAAACTCTCCATACCCGCATTAGGAGGAAGAATAGGAATAGCGTCTCCGGGTTTAGAGATCATATTAATTCTATTCGCACAAGCTCTACCGAATACAACAATATCAAGTAAACTATTTGCCCCTAATCTATTCGCTCCGTGAACTGAAGCACAAGCTGCTTCCCCAGCAGCGAAAAGACCGGGAACCACTACATCAGCTATGAATTCACCTTTGTCATTAAACTCTGTTTTGATAACTTCTCCGTAATAATTTGTAGGGATTCCACCCATATTGTAATGAACAGTTGGTAAAACTGGAATAGGCTCCTTAGTGACATCAATTCCAGCAAAAATCGCTGCTGTCTCTGAAATACCAGGTAATCTTTCGGCTAAAAGAGTTGGTGGAAGGTGATCTAGATGTAAATAACAATGATCTTTCTTAGGTCCAACCCCTCTCCCTTCTCTAATCTCCATAGTCATAGCTCTACTAACAACATCTCTACTAGCAAGATCCTTAGCAGAAGGTGCATACCGTTCCATAAATCGTTCTCCTTCACTATTCCTCAAAATACCTCCTTCGCCTCTGCATCCTTCAGTTATTAAGCATCCTGCACCGTAAATGCCTGTTGGATGAAATTGAACGAATTCTGGATCTTGATTTGCTAATCCTGCTCTCATAGCCATAGCATTACCATCACCTGTACAGGTATGAGCACTAGTACAACTAAAGTAAGCTCTTCCGTATCCTCCTGTCGCAAGTACTGTATTCTTTGAATTAATTCTGTGGATAGTTCCATCTTCCATATTAATACTAATAACACCAACACAAGAACCTTTATCCATGATTAAATCCATAGCGAAATACTCAATAAAATACGTTGTATCAAATGCTAAACTTCGACCATATAAAGTGTGTAACATTGCATGTCCTGTACGGTCAGCTGCACATGCACATCGGTGGGCTTGACCACCTTTACCGAAATTAAGGGATTGACCTCCGAATGCACGTTGGTATATTTTTCCTTCTTTTGTTCGTGAGAAGGGGAGACCGAATTCCTCAAGTTCAATAACTGCCGCGGGTGCTTCTTTACACATATAGTGGATTGCATCTTGATCACCCAACCAGTCACTACCTTTAACAGTATCATACATATGCCATCTCCAATCATCCTCACTCATATTACCAAGAGCTGCATTTACACCACCTTGAGCAGCAACTGTATGACTTCTAGTTGGAAATAATTTTGTTATACAAGCTGTGTTGAAACCGAATTCGGATAGACCCATTGCAGCTCGGAGACCAGCTCCTCCTGCTCCTACTACTAAGGCGTCATATTTGTGGTCGACAATGGTATAGTTACCCTTCATTTTGAGCAATGATGACAGAGATCTAGTTTGATAGGACCAAATCTTTCCAGATAATAATGGCGAATGTAACATTGAATTTAATCTATATATATGTGGAGAGGAAAAAGGTAGAAAACGTAAAGTCATTAGTTGTATGTATATAGATAATATATATGATTAGTATTTTATATATTATCTTAAACTTTATATTGAAAATATAATATTAAATTATTTATAATATACGATGTAAGCAGGATGGCGAAATGTGCACGATCCCTCTTGAATATCGTTACGACTATCACAAAACTGTAAATATACGGTTGATGTGTTATCTATACAATGGTTAAATGACGAACACACATTATAAAGAGCGGATGTGATCGACAATAATACAAACCCTAGATACAATCTAGAACATAATTTAAATTCTGGAGTAACAAACACCTTTCTAAAATCCTTATAAAATTCGGTTTGAAATGTTGAACAATCTCGATTACATATTTTATAGTTATCATCATTTTCTTTCGTACTTTCATTCTCACTTTCGTTTTCATTTTCACTTTCACTTTCTTTCTCACTTTCACTTTCGTTTTCATTTTCACTTTCTTTCTCACTTTCGTTTTCATTTTCACTTTCTTTCTCACTTTCGTTTTCATTTTCACTTTCTTTCTCACTTTCGTTTTCATTTTCACTTTCTTTCTCACTTTCTTTCTTACTTTCACTTTCACCCTTTGTTTCATCGCTTATCTCTTTTTTTATTTCCTCTTTACTATCGACATTACCATATATTAAACGCTTTACAAAAAACACAGTCATATATTTTATATAACCAAAAAGTATTTATATCAATTTAATATAAATACTTTTCGGACACATTTGTAATAAATCTAAATAAAATATCCAATATTATATAAAATGGTAAAAAATAATGCAAAATCTATACTTATGGTGAAAAACGAGTTAGTAAATGATACTGACCAGACAAAATTAATAGAATTAATAAAGATTCGTCTTTATCGTGCGAGGGAAATTATAACAGATACGATAATTTCTGTACAATTATATAGAAAATACAATATATTTAGTAATACTGAAGTAAATATATGTATAACATCACTCAGAGAATTACATAATAAAACTATTGAAATATGTGAAAATATTCAATCTAATCCAGTTGATACAACCATAGATGCCGTTCAATTAATTACGGATAAAATATCTGCTATTATATCTACATTCGGCACCAAATATGTCGATGATATGATTTACATGACACTGGGGTCTAGTTTCGTAGAGTATATCGGAGAACCTGAACTAGTTGCAAAGTTTAATTTAATACGAAAATACATCAAGCCAATCGGATTCAAAACTATCACTACAAAAAATGACAATACAAACAACACAAAAACAATATGTATCAACAAAATTACGGATACAATAATTCAAATTGAAAACGCATCACAATTTGAATGTTTTGATTATGATAGTAACTCATCTTCGTTTCATCAAAAAGTATGGGGTATTAAGGTAATTTTTCACAGTGAATGTTCCAAGAAAACAATCATACTCTCTGGTATTGTGGACGAACTGAATCTAGATCTATTGGATAATATATACGTAAATACACGAAAAAACCAAATTTTAAGATATAATACTAGTTGTAATTTAGATGTTTTACAGCGACAAATTGACACGATGACATTGAAGGATATATTAATACATGGAGATGAAGACATAAGGAAAAAAAATGCGGCAATATGCGCGTTAGCTTCTATGACAAAAACGGATAAATTAGATAAAACCATTAAAAAATTTACATCATCTGAAATATTTGAACAACGAAATATATTAATCGATCTCTTGACATATGGCGACGATGACGAATTAAAATACATATCATATCTATTATATGATGTTATAACCGTATCAAATTTAGACTCAAATGAACAGGCTATGATTTACGATAGTTTTCCATGGGATGTCAAGAGATATTTCAAAGACGCTATGAAACATACAATGAATTATACGCATAAAATAACTAATAAATATGGGTTAAATCGTGTATCATTAGAGCAACAGGTGTATGCGATGCGTGCACCTGAACTTGTAAAAGATAAGGCAATGGCAAAGTTGAAGGAGATAAGAAATAAATCCGACGATTCGAATATTAAAGTGAAACAATATTTGGAAGGTATTTTAAAAATCCCATTCAATATATCTAGAGAAGAACCAATATTAAAGTGCACAAAATTATTAAATGTTGTCTTTAAGAATCTAATTGAGATTGCAAAACCGTTATTAAATATACCTATAAAGGCAACTTATACAAATGCGGAAATATATAGTTATATATCCAACATAGAAACTGAAATATTGGAATGTTTGAAAAATATATTATTAACCGTCGAGTGTATAACAAAATCCCAAATAAACAAAATTATAGAATATATAAATAAAAATGAAATCAAATGGTATAAATTGAAAACTAAACATGAAAAAATCAATGAAATTAAAAAATTCATTGAAACATCCAATATTAACGATAAAATCGAGATTCATACGATTATCAAAGAAGATGGGGTAAATCTAAAGAATATAAACAAATATATTACAGAAATAAAATCGGGATTGATAGAATTCCATAAATTATTTAAAGAGATAGACGATACCTTCGATAGATCGATTTATGGTCAGACACATGCGAAAACACAATTGAAAAAAATAATAGCTCAGTGGATAACTGGAGAACAAAAAGGATATTGTTTTGGGTTTGAAGGTTCTCCTGGAATAGGAAAAACATCATTGGCAAAATATGGACTAGCAAAATGTTTAATAGATGAAGATGGAACAACTAGACCATTTACGTTCATAGCCCTCGGTGGTTCTTGCAATGGTTCTACATTAGAAGGACACGGATATACATATTTAAATTCTACATGGGGTGCAATATCGACTGCTTTGATGGACGCAGAATGTAAAAATTTAATAATATATTTCGACGAAGTTGACAAGATATCAAAGGAACATGGGAGTGAAATAAATGGGATATTGACCCATTTGACAGATACAACACAAAACGACTCCTTCCAAGACCGTTTTTTCAGTGGTATTCCGTTAGATTTATCCAAAGCCCTATTTATATTCTCATACAATGACCCTGAATCAATAGACAAGGTATTATTAGACCGAATCCATCGTATTAAATTTGACAATCTAACCATAGAAGAAAAGATTGTGATAGCAAGAGATTATGTAATACCAGATCTAACAAAAAATATGGGATTGTCTGAAACAGTTGTTATATCGGATGAGATAATACAACATATAATCGTATTATTTACTATGGAGCCAGGGGTTCGTAAATTAAAGGAAATATTATTTGATTTATACGGAGCAATTAATTTAGAATTACTTCAAAAGTCAGATATAGAAATACCGATAGTTGTTACGGCGAAATATATAGACAAATATCTACACAAATACAGAAAAATTACAGAGCATACAATACATAAGAGTCCAATGATCGGAATTATGAACGGATTATATGCAAACTCTCATGGTAATGGTGGAATCATACAGATTGAAGCTTCGTTTTTTCCAACAACGGTATTTCTAGATTTAAAATTAACTGGATTACAGGGAAATGTAATGAAAGAGAGTATGAACGTAGCAAAAACACTTGCATGGTCTCTATGTTCTCCTGAACTACAAAATAAAATGATAATAGATTTCGAAACAAATAAGAATAAGAACACTGGTATACATATCCATTGTCCCGAGGGCGCAGTTGATAAAGATGGACCATCAGCAGGTGTTGCATCTACAACAGCAATGTATAGTTTATTTACTCAACGCCCTATATCCAATACTGTTGCAATAACTGGGGAGATCGATTTACGAGGGAATGTAATGCCTATCGGTGGATTGGAATATAAGATTATTGGAGGGATACGCGCAGGAATAAAAACATTTTTGTATCCAAAGGACAATAATAAGGATTTCATCGAATTTAAGGAAAAACATACAACCGACATTGATATTAAGTTCATAGAGATATCTAATATTCACGAAGTATTCACACACGTTTTTATCTAGTTATAAATTATATGTCTGGAATTAACGTTATTTCATTATCTTATTTATTCTCAAGATTGTCACCATTTATAATTGTGTCATATTTCGTATTACAATCACTCTTTAATCAGAATCTGAAAGGGATATTTTATGTGGCTGGTGTGTTACTAACTTGTTTTATAAGTTTTCTATTTATTGGTGAAAATACTGACAAAAATGTAACCAATCCAGTTTGTAACGCAATCGAAGGAATGCCGGACATGCCTATAGGACAGACAATTTTAGGATTTACATTTTCATATTTATCTTATATTATTATTAAACATAATTTAGCAACTACTAATACAGGGACATTTATAATATTTCCAATATTGATAATATCTGACCTCATATGGAATATAACGAACGAATGTGCGAAACCACTTATATTGTTAGGTTCGCTTGCTATTGGTACTATGGCAGGAATATCATGGGGTATGATAATAGATCGAGTTGATCCAGAACTCCAGTTCTTTAACGGTATAGGAAACAAAGAAATATGCAAACGCCCCTCATCTACGTTATATAAATGTAGTCTTATATAAAAACGCCTAATCTTGAAAAAAAATACGTTGAATATATTATTTTCAAGAATTTTTACATAAAATGGTTTTTATTATTATTAAACCATTCAATTATTTTTTTTGATAATTGTTTTCTGAATAAGTCATCCGCAATCATACCTGGTGCACGATAACTATCCGTAAAATGGTATATGAAATGCGTGAATATTTTACCTATATTGGCAAGTGAATATTTTACATCAAGATCTTCCAAAGAAAATAATGGGTAATTTTTACGAGAATTTATAATATTATGAAATGTAAATAACATCATCTTCAATTCATCTTTCGATGAAATTATACTGAAGTTAATAGAGTCCAAATGCATTTTTGCATGTTTAGCGCATAAAGGACATGGTAAATTCACACATATATTATAAATATGTTGTAATAACTCGCCGCGAATGATTGCGAAACTTTCAGGTTTGACTTTTTCAGCAATTGTATGTAAAAAAAACCACGTAGGTTCTCCCCAAGTCATTTTTTTTCTTTCTGGCTCTCTCGGATATAATACTGGTTGCATCGGTGCAATTGTTTTTATAATTGGTATTCGGAAAACCATAGGCATAACTACATTACCATTACCACTATTTATCGACAGTATTCTTCTATTTCTTCCGAACATTCTTTTTATATCTACAATATATTTTGTATTTCCATTAAAAGTGCTAAATAATATAAATGTATATGTATAAGTATCTATAATGGACTCAAAGGAAGAATTAATTAAATCGATCCAAGTATGGGTAAGATTGGATAACGAGATACGCAAATTGAAAAAGGAAGAACAATCACGTAAAGATGAACAGAAAAAGATTTCACTGAATCTAATTGATATTATGCGTAAAAATGATATCGATCAGGTTGATATAAACAACGGGAAATTAATTTATTCAAAAAAAAATGTGAAAAAACCTATAACCAAAAAAAATCTACTAAGTATACTATCTAAATTTTATAAGGGTGATATATCAAAGGCTACTGAAATAAATGACTTTATAATCGGCAATCGCGAAGAGGTTGTAGTAGAATCTATTGTTCGTAAAATTAAAGAAGTATAATAACAATTATCCTGTATCTAACTAGTATTCAACAATGAAATCATACCATTTTTATATGTAGCAATAATCGTAGGATTCTCACCACCCTTTAAAATATCTTCTGTGCTATATACATTATTAAATTTATCTATATGGTAAATAATTCCATCAATATCCTCAGCTCGAATTTCTAAATTGTGTTTGGTTATTAATGTTGGTTGTTCATCCTCAGTTCCCATTAGTCCATGTGGCGCGCCTTTTGAATGTGTTCCGCAAAATTCACAATCTGTTTTTCTTCTGCGAGTACACTGTTCCCCATTTGCACGCTTTGCATTGCAACGATTAGTTCCAGGAATAGAATTTTTCACACGTTTACGTTTAGTTAAATCGTCTTTTAACAATGTCAATCGCTCATAATCGTATATGAACTGCATTATCTCATGTGCGTCAGAATCCTTAATGCATTGCTCTTTAATTTTATCGCGGATGTCATCTTTGAACTGCACAATATACGTCTCAATCTTTTTATTTAGTCTTTTATCCATTATTGTTATTAATTAGAGTATAATACATTAATAACAATCAATTTCAATTTTCAACGAATCCCATCTAATATCTCGTGATTTTCTACATCCATCACATGGAATCGCATATTTATTTTCCACCATCCATTCATTTACATGAATATTATCAATATATACGTTTGCTGATAAACGTCCATATTTTTCCACAGATATATTTAGTAATTTCACATCCTTATCTAAAATAAGTGCACTTAGTTTATCCCTTGCTCATTTTGCGAGTGCAATATCATGTACACTTACTACGTCGATCCCAGGTGAATTAACACCCAAAAGACAGACCGGTAATATATATGTAGAGAAGTCTCTCATATCAACAGTTATCGTATTACCATCACACACATTTATAACTTTACCGTAAATTACTTCAGGTATAAATGGATGTGGTTCTATATTACACCTTCGCACATTTAAAATGGGACAAAAATCCGTATATAATATAATAAAAATAACATAAATATTTTTTCATTATCCATTATAATAACATAATGGATAATGAAAAAATAATAAAAGAATTAACAGAAAAAAATGCTAAATTAGAAGATGAATTACAGTTAACTAAAGAACATCTTAAAAAATACACAGCACCAACAAGTAGTAAAGTATATTATGAAAAACATAAAGATTTAGTAAAACAAAGAGTAAAAAAATGTAGGGAAAATACAATATACAAATCTACTCCAGAACAAAGAAAAGAATATAACAAACAGGCATATTTACGGAAAAAAGAAAAACTTCAAAAAGAATTAGAGGAAAACAAAACGGATGGGATTGTTTAGGAATAAGTTGTTAATAATATAATTAACAACTTAAAAATAAAATCTTTAGTAATAGTATAGGAGAATGGAAAAACCAAAAGAGAAACCACCTGAGTTTTTCAAATCTGTCAAAACTTCGCTGAAAAGCATTCTGAAACACCCTGAAATCAACTCACCCAAAATTAACGATGTTGTTATTAAGGCGCATCAAATTGTCATACATACTTTACAATTTTTAAAATTATATATGCTTCATTATTACGATACATCTCGTATATTACCTACGATGGATAAAGTGTTGATTTTGAATGTAATGAAAATTGTTTGTGGAGAAAAACATACCAATATGGGGAAACCACCTAAAAAAGAAACGATTGAACTTAAGGAAAAACTTACTAATTTTTACAACAAGCATTACAAACCATACACGCAAACAGAACAATTGGATTACGAATATATGAGTAATGTGCTTTCTTATTTATGCGAAGACATACAAACTATGTATGAAAATAACATACAATTACATTATGTGGATTATGTGGAACGATTTGTGAATGTGGTTTGGAAGAAGAAAATGATAGTTGAGAAGATACGAATAATTTTCACTACCAAGAAGGAAAGGGAAACGAAAATTAGAAAATTAGAAAGTGATTTGCGAAAGATTAAGAATGATTTGTTGAATGTGGATACAGTTGCCTTAACTTCTCATTCATGTTATCACAAATGGATTACCGAGCAAAAAAAACTTATACTTCCCAACAAAGAGAAGTTCCAAAAACAAAGTATCTATTATGATTTGAAATGTAGTCCTATGGATTATTTCCCTTGTATGATTGCTATGATGCGCAAAGTGGAAAATGAATTGGAAACCATCAGTAATGTATTTCCTTTACGAAGCAGTATTGCTCCTGGTTATATTCGGTTGGATACGATTACATTAGTATATTTGCTTATGCGAAAAGAACAAGGAAAGAAAAGTGATTACAGCAATCAAGGCAATACCAAAAAACACGAAAACAAGATATGGAAGTTCTTTTTTCGCACAGAAAAGAAAGTGTTTCGTAAAAATCCATATTCGTTTCATCATATGATTTCTACTGATGGAGTTGGTGTTTCTGTATTATTTATACGAGATGATTTAGTAGGAAAGCGATTACCTAATGCGAAAAAAGGTGTTTCCAAAGAAATGTATATTGATGAATTGAATGATTACTCTGCTTTACAAAATATGAAAATTGTTGGAATAGACCCAGGTAAAGAAGATTTGATTTATTGCGTGGATGATGCTTCCAAAGACGCAAATGTATTTCGGTATTCTCAAAATAAACGAAGGAAGGAAACCAAAATGAAAAAATACAAAAATATTATGTTAGGAATGAAAACTAAAAAAATACAAGGTAAAAGTGTTATTGAATATGAAACGGAATTGTCCGCATATAACCGTAAGACGCTTCAAATAGATAAATTCAAAGAATATATTAGAGAAAAAAACCGAATAAATAACATATTGTTTGGTTTTTATGAGAAACAATTGTTTCGTAAATTGAAATTTGGAAGACATATCAACAGTAAACGCAACGAACAAAAAATAATAAGTAATTTTAGGAAAATGTATGGAAATCCAGAGGAAGTTGTTATTTGTATTGGTGATTGGGAACAGAGAAAACAAATGAAATATAAAGAACCTACTTTAGGAAAAGGAATGCGAACATTGTTCCGTAAAAATAATTATAAAGTGTTTTTGGTGGATGAGTTTAGAACCAGTTGTCGTTGTTCCAGATGCGAAGGAATATGTGAGAAGTTCATGGTAAGGAAAAACCCAAAACCCAAACCAAAGAGTAAAATTCCTGGTACAGAAATAAAATATGATGAAATGCGGTTGGTTCACGGGCTACTACGCTGTAAAAGCGGTTGTGGGACGTGGAATAGAGACCGTAATGGTTCATCTAACATCTACAAGATAGCATATCAGGCAATCCATAAATTGGAAAGACCAGATTATCTTTGTAGAACAACAAGTAACCAAAACACTTCAACGAGTGTTTACAAACAAAATATACATATGGTTTGAAAAAACCCAAACTTCGTTCATTTTTTATGTGGATTTTTGTCCCATTTTAAATGTGCAAAGGTGTATACGTTTTACGTCCACGAAATAACTTTGTCCATGTCAAAAAATACAAAATATTTATCATTTCTCTAAAATACATGTATACATTTTTTTTTTTGCGTAAATAAAACTGAATAATTATCAATTTATAAAATATAATATGGAGGTAAGTATTCTTATATGTACAATACCTAGTAGAAATGATATGTTTGTTAAATTATATCAACGATTAAATATTCTTAAAAATACAGCCGATATCGAAGTTGAAATATTATATGATGAAACGTTGGATATAACAATTGGTGAAAAAAGAAACAGGTTATTGGCGCGGGCTAATGGTAAATACTGTTGTTTTGTAGACGATGATGATAATGTAGGCGATAAGTATTTTACTACATATGAAGATGCAATTAAATCTAATATTGATTTCGACTGTGTCAAATTAATCGGTTATTATTTTTTTAACGGGGAATTCATTAAACCATTTACACATTCACTAGACTATAATGATTGGTTTCAGGATGAAAAAGGGTTTTACCGTTGTCCTAATCATTTAAATTTGATAAAAACCGATCTATGCTTACATATTGGATACAAAAATATAAATGTTGGAGAAGATGCCGATTTTTCTAGACGATTATTTGAAAGTGGTCTTATTAAAACTGAATATAACCATGATAATATACTATATATCTATTACAAGGTTAGTTCGAAACAACCTATAAAAAAAATGTCAATGTTCTTGTGATGAAATATATATATATATCTTAAAATAAAAAAAATAGATATATATATATATTTTACGATAAATAAGAAGCAATTAGAACATTCCACCGATCTTTTTGAATATATCCTGTGCGTCTACACATACCGATCGTAGACGTTGTTTCACTACGGTTTTATCTGATGGTGTGTTAAACGCAATTCGCACAGTGCTGGTAACGTCATGCGGATGAAACTTCTTAAATCCGCAGAATGATAAACTTTTATCGCCTTGATAATGCTTTTCATACAATATATATTCTAAAACCTTACCCACTGTATAATCCTCATTATTCAATATAATATCGTAACAATGGTCCATTGTAGTTTCGCTCGTAAGGATTTCAACAATGTCCGAATCTATTTCATTAATAAGTGTATCAAATTTCCCAACAAGTATCTTATTTGCCATTTTTAATATGTCATTATTTTCGTACATTCCAATCGTTTGTATTACAAAATCAAAACTATCTGGAACATATTGTCTCTGTGCGTCCAATATATAGAAATTACGCTTCTGAAATGCAATATCACTACTTGGTGTATCTTGCGACTTCAACTTACCTTCCTCTGTGTCCCATTGTTCTTTAATCTTGCTAATGTCTGGTGTATTACCATATGCACATTTAGAAACCACGTTAAACGAGCTTTCGTCTCTTGCAGTATGGATTGAAAACTCAGCGGTTAATTTTAATCTTTCTCCTGGAATATTATCACTCACCTTTGGACGTAATCTACCGAAATCAATGTAATAATTTGTTTTCTTATTCGGAGGAAATATTTTCTTAGTTTCCTCTTTAGTGAGATAATTTCCCGTAGTCTTATTCTTTATCTTAAAATGCTCTGTTGTAACATACATAACAGTATCACTATCGTTATTCTCGTCCACTTCTAATATATATTTATTTGGGAGAACATCCAGTTCATCCAACTTCATATAAACTGGAATACAACTCAATCTCTGTTTCATTATCTCATTATGTAATCTAGATGTATTATCTGTTATAGAACATTGGTTGTCCTGATACGTTTCTGTCTTAAATACTACTGTCGGAATTTCCGATAATATAATTCTACGAACTGCGTTTGCTAAACTCACATTCACTCCACTTAGAGTAAATCTCAATACGCTGCCTGTCTCTTGTATATTAGTAACTGATGGATTCATTATTTGTGTATTTATCTATATAACTACATGATAAATATTTAAATCAATTTTTGTAAATAAATCTTTTTATTTACAGATATCATAATATATTTCATACAATACAATTATCTATAACTTAGACCATTTATATTTCGGAAAATCTTGTAAAAATGGTGCCCAATGTTTATACTCGGGATGTTTCTTGATGTGTTCTTTTGCACTAAATTTTCTACCGCATGCAGAACCAAATATACCATAAAACTCCATATTTAATGCCATCTCGGTGTCAACTACCTTTGCATCAGTGCACCCTATCGGTTGAAACTTTGACTGTATATCGGATTCTGAATGTTTACATATTGTTCTAGATGTCATTTCAATACGAGCGAGGTGTGTATCATAATGGTCGCTTATGATTTCTTTCGCGTTTTGTATGTTGATTGTTCCTATATATTTTTCATTCAATAAATAATTTAACCTATTGTTTCTAGCACCGACACTAGTAGAATCATTTGTATGGTCGTCATCATTTGTTTCAATATTTCTTATTTTAGGATCCATTACTGAATTCATACCATAGAAAACACCATTTTTTGTTTTCTGTATACTATGTATATTCAATCCTAATTCCAGTATCATAATCTCGTTTGAAATTATATCTCCGAATAACCACGAACATGCATAATCACCTGCGTTGCGTGTTAACATGATTTCACTACACTCGTCTAGAGTTTTCGCGTATTGCATAACATTGCGTATCCTACAAAAATATGGGTCTCCGTTTTCGAAATCTGGTTCATAATTTATCTTTGATATAGTAGTTTCACACCCAATAATACCACTCGAACATAAAAACCAATCTGCTGAACTGGCTATATATCCTGGAGATGTCTGCATTACAAATGAATGTCCATCTGTAGGTTCGACATACAGGATAATATTCAAAAACGAACCAGATACAAAATCTGAATGAGTATTATGCGCCATCACGATATTACCAGATTCAGTTGCCGATCCAGTGGCAATAAATGCACTGCATCTGTTAGGTGCTAGATCATTCGGATATATAGACATTACTGAGTTCCATGCAATCAGTAATGCGACTGAAATATTAACTCCTGTAGAACGAGCCCCAGCCGATATACCACGCAATTCTTTATAAAATTCAGGGTATCTATTTTTCACAATTGGATAAATTTCGTCTTTAGATCGTTTCATATATGCATGAACATCCATTTTTAAAAATTCACGTATCATGAATGATAATATACGTTTTACCATTCGGAGTTCTTTTGCAAGAAGAAATCCGTGAGTGAATCCACGTTCGTATGGGTCGCCACGTATCCGTATCTTTTTCCATCCTTCAATCATTTCACCTTTTATTTTATTCTTGCGTGTGTATCTCATATGTATCTATATTCCTATCATAAAAAAATACGATAGGAATATATATTTATGTCATACGATTCGAGAACATTACCATACTAAGTAATATAAACATTAAAATGAATGGAATGAGAACGATAAACCAGGCAATCCCAGATGCTCCCGAATTACACATGAGATTTAAGATCCAAGTCCAGAATAATATATATACGAGCTTGATTACAAACACCATGTTTGTATTTGGCACGTTACATTCGTGAACCCCTAAACAATAAGTATGTACGTTTCCATAATTTTGGAATGCTACCGTGATCAAAAATATTATTGATATCGCGAAATATATCGATGCTGGAGTGCATAATTGTCTAAATCCTATCATTTATAGTATATATGATAGGATAGAAAAAAATACTATATAGTTGGTACGAGATGAGGGAATACATTTGAAGCAGGTTGTCGAGTAATGTCGTTGCCTATATTCGTATCTAATAATACATTTAGATTATTCGGGTCTAATACTGGACCTAATGATGTGATACCACCACCCGAACGTTTTCGTTTACTACCACCTTTTAATTGAGTATTTAGATAATTCGGATTAGAATTATATGGATAATAATAATCTTTTGAGAGAACCTCTAAATAAGCACTACCACCGAGCATCGGTGACTTTTTGTATATATATCCACCTCTCTTCTTTTTTGTTTTACCCGACTTGTTCTTTCGCCTACGCGTATTTGTTTTACGAACCATTGTATATATACAGCTAATATTTTTTATTCAATATCGACATGTGTCAACATATGCCTTCTACAGCATGGATTATTAAGACCTAAGTCGTCTAGAACAATGCCCTCTGGAGTCTTATCAATATTATTCTTTGTTAAATACGTAATTTTATCAATTTGGACTCCATCTCTTAATTTATGTTTACGCACTTGTTGTTGGAAATATCTATATTTATCAGCCAATACCTCACCGCATGTAAAGCATTTTACTGGAATAATCATTGTTGTATTGTTATAACATATGTTTATATTATTTTTTTTGTTTTCAATTTTACATAATATATTATATTATTGTATAGCTGTAAATGACTTATTTTACGACAGATAGGATAATAATATTATGTTTGTTAGCGATAATTGGTTTAGCAAATATCGCTAATAGAAACATTGATGGATTTACAAATAAAACGATAACATATTCCGAATATTTGCTACAAATTGAACCTATTAAGAAACAGATCATCTATTTTAAAGGAAAGAATAAGATAACTACTGAAAAAGAAACTGAATTATTAGAACGTCTTACGAAGACTGATATAGTAAACATGCGTCTCAAAAAAACCGATATAGATATACAAGCGGATATAGATATTATATTAAATGACCTAATAAATATTGTCGGTAACGAAACCTACGTTGACGAAGCATCTAAAATACAGACAGAATTATATGGTAGAGATACTAATAAAATGTTATTATTAGACAATATCGAATTTTTTAGTAAAATTGGAGATATATCCCCAGCCGAATCATCTATTTTGTATGCAAAAATATGGGCGACTCGAAAAGATGATACATATGGTTTTGCTGAAATACAATCTAGGATTGACAATATACGTATACCCGATTATGCACTAAAAACTAGAATTCTAAAGGAAATTGAATATTTCCGAAATAATATAGACCCGAATACTAATAAACCAGATTTACTTGAACCAAAGGTAGCCGAAATATACGCAAAAATATACGCTGACCATAGTACAATTGGATTGAATCGCATATTAAATGATTATTTAGAGAAAATCCCAGACTATAAGACAAAAATCGCTGGAACAATAACACCAACAAAACCTATGCAAACGCCATATGTCTCAGACGTAGCTGATATTACTTATCACGAAAGCGCAGAAGACCTACGCGCTCGCGATAAAACCGTGATTTCCGTGAAAGATGCATCAGGTAACATGATTACTCTACCATGGGACAAAGCCGTGACAAATACATCTAAATATAATGATTCAACTTACTTCAGATTCAGTCCGTCTCCATACGTTCCAGATTATGAAGATTCTATATTTTTAAGTCGTTTAACAGGATACAATGAAAAAAATGCCATATTGACCGATTATGCAACTGGCTTACCACCACCACCTGGTGGGTTCTGTAGTGCAAATAAAGACAATAAAATAGAAATAGAAACACAATGTGGTAAAATAGGAACCGATGCATGTGCTTCTACGTCTTGTTGCGTTCTCTTAGGTGGTTCTAGGTGTGTCGCTGGTGATGCAACTGGTCCTACAAATAAATCTAATTATAATGATATTAGTATATTGAATCCTGGTTATTACTATTATCGAGGTAAATGTTATGGAAATTGTATGTAAGATGAATTATTTAAGGTAATATGTATATCATACCCGATGTATACTATCAGATGATTCGGGTTCGTCTATAATTCGAATATAGAATACATTTATCTCAGTTGGATGACAATATTCGATTAATAATTGACCAGTTTGTATTTCAACTGGCTCGTGTTGCTCGGAATAACCGTGATATTCGGGTATTTGTAATCGGGGACCAGGCACTATATGATATGTATTTGGAATACCAAAATCGACTGATATATTATCGCGGATTTTATAGAAGAAATACTCAGTTGTCCAGTGATCGGGTGCCTCATATCGAATGGATTTTGCGGTATAACAAATTTTAAAAACGAATTGTATCATATTGACTTTAACAAATCAATACGATAATCATTCAATTTTTGTAGGTTTACTCCTATAAAACATAACCTATTATTACTTATTTTAGATTTCCAATTGTATAGGTGGTCTATACTCTTGTTCGTTCCTTGTTATCTATAGTGGTTTCCCTAGCTACGACATGAATGACCTTAGGATAGTAAACTTCACGTTCATTTCCTGCGAGTGTATTGCGATGAATATCCAAACATTTCTGGGAGAAATCAGAATTACAATCTTTATAATCTGGGTTCTCTTGTTTCCATTCTGCTAACTTTCCCATGCTTCTATAAGAGACGGTTTGTATGGCTTTTTGTAGTTTATCGTCGTCTTGTTGTTTCGTCCATGTATTCTCGTCTTTGATATACATGGTCTCTCTTTTCGCGTCAGTACAATGAATCGGACGCTCATTGATTCCTATTTGTTTCAAATTGTCCAGAAAAATCTTGGAAATACCATTTACAAACCCTAATTGGGCATTGTTCTCTAGGTCCTGATAGGATATCTGAATATTCTTTATAAAATCCGAGAAGTTGATTGCGTCCTTACATGTTTCGTTGAGAAATACGTTGATATTGAATCGCTGATTGTTATTTACAGTATGCTTAGTATTTGCGATTTCTATTACATGTTTTTGTAACTCTTGATTTTGTTGCATCAGTTCCTGTGTAATTTGTTTAGATTCATTATTCTGTTTTGTCAGCTGAGTTGTATTGTGAAGTAACTCTTTCACCAAACCAGAAAGAGTATATGTGTCATCTACTTTAGATTTTGTATTACATATTTTCGCGTGTTTCCATAAACCCGACCTATTTTTATATATTTTACCACACTCACATCGTATATTGTTTTGACTATTGTTGGTTTCCGTTTGGTTTCCAGATAATATCTTATGTTTTATTGTGTTAAAATGTTGATCTAGATATTGTTTCTTACTGCATCTATAATCACATGAGCTACAATGAAATATATTGTTTATTTTTATGTTTAATTTGGTTTCCATTTATTATACTATTCGGAAACATAATATTTTATCTCTAAATGATTTTTTCGATTCAAAAAAATCATTATGCAGTTAGTTTTTCTTATATTTGGTTTTCGATTTACATCATAATTCTCAAGATTGGTTTTTCAGAACCATGCTTTTACTTTTTGGACATTCTGAGAATATAACAGCCTATTTAGTATTTTAACTACTTATTGATTTCCCTACTTAAAGAATGATATACGCAATTTCCTTTTGTTGTCTATCTGATAAATACCTCATATTTTAAAAAACACACATCATACATCGTTTGCTACTATTCTGGTTTCCATTTTGTTTCCAAATAGTGCGATTTATATTATGGTGTTAAATTATTTACGTATATATATATTTATGCTGTGTATACAATAACAATTATTATAATTTGATTTATTTACTGATTTATACTTTTTTTGGTTTCCATTTTGGAAACCAAATAGTTTGTCCAAAAATGATTTTCTAGATTCAAATTTGTTTTTTATGCTGCGAATATTTCTTACATTTATTTGTAATTTAGAGCATTATGATGTAAATTGATTTTTATCGATATTTTCTGGTCATGCTTTTGCTTTTTGGACATTATGAGAATGTCCAAAAAATATTACAACCTATTAATAATGATTCAATTTTAACACTTATATGACTTATTGATTTTCCTACTTAAAGAATGATATACGAAAATTCCTTTTGTTGTCTATCTGATAAAAAATGCGTCATATTTACAATTATTATACAAAACTTAGATCATATATCGTTTGCTACTATTCTGGTTTCCATTTTGTTTCCAAATAGTGTGATTTATATTATGGTCTTAAATTATTTACATATATATATTTTTATGCTGCCTTTACCATAACATTTATTATAATTTAATTTATTTACCGATTTATACTTTTTTTGGTTTCCATTTTGGAAACCAAATAGTTTGTCCAAAAATGATTTTCTAGATTCAAATTTGTTTTTTATGCTGTGAAGATTTCTTACATTTATTTGTAATTCAGAGCATTATGCGGTAAATTGATTTTTATCGATATTTTCTGGTCATGCTTTTACTTTTTGGACATTCTGAAAATGTCCAAAAAATATTACAACCTATTAATAATGATTCGTTTCTAAAGACTTATATGACTTATTGATTTTCCTACTTAAAGAATGATATATTCAGATCTATCTCTTTGTTTCATATTTTGGTTTCTCTGGCTACGACATGGATTACTTTCGGATAATAAACTTCACGGTCATTTCCTGCGAGTGTATGACGATGAATATCCAAACATTTCTGTGAGAAATCAGAATTACAATCTTTATAATCTGGGTTCTCTTGTTTCCATTCTGCTAATTTTCCCATACTTCTATAGGAAACTGTTTGTATAGCTTTTTGTAGTTTTTCGTCATCTGGTTGTTTGGTCCATATATTATCGTCTTTTATGTAAATGGTTTCTCGTTTTGCATCCGTACAGTGAATCGGGCGCTCATTGATTCCGAATTGTTTCAAGTTGTCTATAAATATTTTAGAGATCCCGCTAACAAAACCTAATTGGGCATTGTTCTCCAAGTCTTCATAAGAAATGTTAATATTCTTTATGAAATCCGAAAAGTTGATCGCATCCTTACATGTTTCATTAAGGAAAACGTTGATATTGAACCGCTGATTATTGTTATTAGTCGTTTGATTGATAATAGTGGATTTACCATTGTCTTTGTTGTGAGTCATCAAGATATCCATCAGTTCTCTATTTTGTAGTAATATATCACGTAGAAATATATTTGTATTAGCATCTACTATATTTACTCCGCAACATTTTTTTTCGTGGTACCACAAGCTATTACGAGCTGTATATTCTTTGTTACATCGATAACATGTGAATTTTGAAGCGGCGACTTTTGGCGACATTTTTGTTCTATTTGTTCTATATTGATGTTTACGTGTGAGAACATGTTTACTCAGGTCGGATTGTTTACAGCATACATAGTTACATAAGTCACATTTAAAATTTTCGGCGACTTTTGGCGACATTTTTGTTCTAAATGTTCTATAATTATAGAACACAAAAAGTCGCCAAATATTTAATATAAAAAATATTATGCTAACAATATTTCTAATGCTTATTTAGTTTTTACATCATAATGGTAAGAAGTGTATTTTACGCGGTTTTTCTAGTCATGCTTTTACTTTTCGGACATTCTGAAAATGTCCAAAAAATATTACAACCTATTAATAATGATTCAATTTTAACACTTATATGACTTATTTATTTTCCTACTTAAAGAATGATATATTCAGATCATGTCTTCTGTTATGACGGAGTTTGTAAACTTATCTTATAGCCCTTTGTAGTTTTCTTTCGTTGTAGTTGCTTAGATGGTTCTAGATGAATTGAACCGTGACATTTCTCACATACTGACATCAAATTTGCTGGATGATTTTTATGAAATGTACCAATGAATCCATCCTCATTTGCATGCTTCTGTTGAAATATATGATGAGTTTCATCAGAAATTGTTTTCTTACACATCTCACAAAATCCACGGACTTTCTTCGCATTATAAACGGTAGTATTGTGGGATAATTCGCCTTGGTTTTCGGGAAAATACTTATTTCGGATATCATATGCAGATTTCATAAAATCATCATCCAAATAAAGGGATTTACACACTTCAAGACCATACATGCGATTTCCCGGACCCATCTTCAATTTACGATCATAAACGAGACAATCATTATCTCTGTCAAATGTCACTGTCATATGCGCCAATACCATTGCATCCAATTGTTTGACTTCCGTAAATTTAATAATTTCATGAAAATGTGTTGCAAAAATAAACGATACCTGTTTTGTATGCAATTGCATTAAAGCGGCTACGAAAATACTGAGCGCCGACTCAGTTTCAGTTCCCGAACAAACTTCATCACCGAGAACCAAACTATTATCATCTGCCATTTTCAATATAATTCGCAATTCGGACATTTCTACAGCAAATGTGCTGAGTCCTTTGAATAGATTGTCATTTCCCAATATGCGGGAATATATTGCAGTGTATGGTTTATATACGAATTTGGAACACGGAACGTACATACCACATTGCGCCATAATGACTGCTATACCTAGTGCACGAATAAGACTAGTTTTTCCAACTGCATTGGTCCCATAAAGCAACATTCCATCCCGATTTTGACAACCAATATGAATGTCGTTGGTAACATATAGTTCATTCGTTTGAATATGTTCTATGAGACAGTGTCGCAGACCCTCGGTATCAACAAATGATTTGGATGCATCATCGCGAATGGATGGGCGACAATAATTGTAAGTTTTCGCGATATATGCTTTCGATTGTATTACATCAGCACGTGCAACATATTTCGCAAGGATTTCCATTTTATTGTACCATAGGTTATCAAGAGACACTAAAAATTGCGAATATGCGATTGTTATTTGTGCGTCGATTTCAGCATTTAACTTGTAAATGTCCTTTACAATTTTATTAAGAATCGGAATGTCAATTTCATCCGTATTTGCCGATACACTTATAAATTTGACATCTGATAATTTAAATAATGGAACTTCCATAGTTGGGTTCTCTAATGCAATTGCCTTTTTACACATTGCTGCGCGTTTCTTAGTTAATTGTAAACTCACTCCAGATTTTTCTGTCTCGTGTTTCTTTACATATTCAGTTGTGTCGCCTTCTTTCCCGATAAGTTTGTTAAAATACGATTGAATGTCATTAAGAATCTGATTGTTTTTATGCTGTAGTTCGATCATTTTATCTAATTCGGATGATATTCCCGTTTGCATAATGTTTCGTTCGAATGATTGCATAGACTGAACGTTCTTACATAATTCAATATTAAGATTGGTCTCAATGAACTCACATAAATCAGAACAAATTTCCCCAATATAGTTAGAATCAGTTAAATATATACACATTTTAGGGTTCTCGCATATAGATGAATGAAGGTGTTGGATTATTCGCACACTATCATGTAGATGTGAGACTGACATTGGATATAGTTTGCGTAAAACCAATTGACGAAGTATTTTCTCAATATCTCTAACAGAGGGTAATTGACTGCGGAATAAATCTACAATTTGATAATTGTTCAGGAACATATCTATAGCGGTATATTCAGTTTCCAACCATTTGACATTAAATGTAGGATTCGTTATTTGTTCGTGAAATAGGCGTTTACCCATTGGAGATCGGCATTTATTCATAAAATTTGATACAGATATTGTACCACCGATCATATTTAATTGCGACAATGTATGATTTGCGAGAACCATTCTATCGCTCGTATTATTAAATAATGGAATGGAAATTTTGTGTATGAGTCCTGGATTATGTTCTTGTATGAAATCCGTCAAATAACAGAATGATTGGGTCGCCATAGCGCACGTATTAAATTCGGCACACATAGAATGAGACTCTTCACCAAACAATTTAGTCAGAATGTGTCGAATATATGTTTGCTTCGCACAGTTAATCGCCTTTTCGCAAAGAGAACTAATGCGGTGTATTGTAGTACATTGGATTCCCGCATATTGTATCACTGTATCTACTGTCGTGGCATCTAATGATGAAACAATAACGACTTCACTCGGGGAGAACACAGATATACAACGCTCCAATTCATCAAAAGTGGTTGGATTCATGTAGAATGGGCATTCATACTCAAAAATATAAGATTTTCCAGTAAAAATATTTACAACTGATATACCATATATAAGGTTCTCTTTATGTCCGCGAAATTGTTTTGTTTTATCCAACCAAATACACATAATATTATTAGTTATGTTGGGTGAACTATCAGTGTCACAAGATATATATGTTCCTGGTGAATAAATAGCTTGAAGTATCCGTGTTATATTTTTACCGTTTTTCTCTTGAACGTAAACTACGGCTGTATATCCATTTTCCGTAAGTTTCGTGATGTATTTATCAAGTGTATAATCACGAAATCCAGCCATAACTACCGAGTCTTTTCCTACACATACTTTTTTATCCGAGGTATTCAATTGACACACATGACATGCATCATTCAATGAACTATCCGCTTTTTTTAAACCATACATTTCAAAAAAAGCACCGACTTGCATAAGGAGAATTGTCCTCACACCGTATTTTGCAGTATATTGTTGAGATAATTGCATATATTCATTTATTAAAGATGTTGGTTCGGATGCCATTTCGTATAATAGTATACGTATCAATATCCTTATGTTGTTTACAATAATGTATATAGACACATTATGTGGAATAATGAGATATACTAAGCAGTAATATGAATATATTATTCACTATATTTAACGAATATTATCTAATCCGAAATTTGCAATTGGCGGCAGCGACATATTGTAATTTTAGTAATTGGGATTGCGTACATTGTGTTCCGGGAATAACCGTCCAAGATGCGATTATCGGAGAAACAAATATAATGATCGCAAGTGATTCGATTCAAAACGCAACTGTATTTGCCTTCCGTGGCAGTACTAATATAAATAACTGGATATCGAATTTCGAATTTGAGTTTGATTCTCCGTATCCAGATCCAGCGATAAAAGTTCATAAAGGTTTGCATCGAGAATATTTGAAATATAAGGAAACCATCTTCCAATATTTACCGACATTAGATACCAAAATTATTATTACGGGACATTCTAGTGGCGGTGCATTATCTATGTTTATGGCGTATGATATATACAAATCATATGATGTTACCGTATACACATATGGGAAACCACGAATTGGTAACAGTGTATTTGTAGATTCAGCGAAAGAGATAGAACATTATCGGATTACACACCATAATGACATAGTGCCACATATACCTGAGGAATTATTAGGTTATCAACATACAGGTATGGAGATATGGTATTACGACGATAGTGACAAATACAAGATATGTAAAAATAACGAAGACCCTGAATGTAGTAATAGTTGTGCACCAATACACTGTAACTCTATCAGCGACCACTTGTATTATATTGGTATGCACATAGGTAGCGATTACTGTTGATATTACGATTCACTATTAAAGTAATTATACAATAGATTATCTGGGTTGTAATTATGAATTTCACCACACATTAACATTGATGTCTCATACATTTTTCGGAGAACATCATTCGGTGCTATAGAACCAACCTTTATAAATCCATTTTTAATAAGATGTTTTTTAATATCGTATATAGGTGTTTGTTTTAACATTTGCGATTTGTTTGATATTTGATTTCGGATTGTTTTATTTGATATTAGAACAGATACTTTCGGAGTATTTTTCGACTTACCTATTTTATAGGTTCTCCTGAGGGTCTTCCTACGTCGGCATGGTTGTTTTGGTTGATATACATCTGATATAGATAATGTGCTGTTCATTGCCTTAATCATATTGATTTTATCGAGATTAACATTAGATGAAGGCATTAATGAAGGTGGCAGTTGTAAACTAGATGGAGGCGGAAGCGGAAGCGGAAGTGGTGGCGGAAGCGGAAGCGGAAGTGGTGGCGGAGCTGGAGAACCTATCGAAAGTGGTAATATGGGTTTAAAAACGGTAGCAGTGTTAGGATCGTTATTATATTGACGGCGTGTGTAGAGCGGTAATTTACCGCCCTTGAGACAACCATAAGTTGGCTGTGGTAAACGGAACGGCGCTCCAGTTGGTTTAATAATCGGTTCCACATTATTAAATATAGGTAGATCTATGGTAGGCGATGGTAATATATCAAAATTTTTCAATGTTTTATTATGTGAGATTTTAGGTATATCATTTTTCTTGGCAATATCACTCAGATATTCAAGCGATTCTTTGAAATCGGATTTGAATTCTAGGTCCAAAGGTTCTGTCGATTGCATTTTATTGTCTTGTTGATTTCGTATAAACTTCAGTAAATTACGTTTGAGTGATTTATTGTTTGCCTTTGCTGGTGTGCGGACCTTTATTTTTTTTTCGTTAGTTGGTTCTCGTTTTCGACTAGTTTTATTTCTAGAGGGTATTTTCAACATCTCGAGATCTATATTAATTTTACGTGTATTTTCAGACATCTAACTAAATTATATGTGTAAATTTTTTTACATATATACCCGATATTATACATATAATCCAAATGGAATATAGTTTTGTTTTGATTTTGTGTTATCTATAAATATCTTATATCCTGCATTTACATCATCAATGTTAATTTTCTTACGATGAGTTTCATCCTTTCCGAATATTCTTCGCGAGTGACATATTTTAATATGTGACAATAGTATTTCTACATCACGTCCGAAATACTTAAATTCGTCCATTTTATTTTCAAACCATTTTTCTAAATTACAATCTAGGATCCAATTTTGTTGTATAATTTTTTTTGCTAATATACGATTCATCTCATTCGCATTATACCCATCGATAGTGAATTTCCATATGAATCGTGATCGAAGTCCACTGTTAGATTTGAATAACGTTTCATTCAACTCATCGTCATATCCAGCAATTATAACCATTAAATCGTCTTTACGGTCACTAAGTGCCTCACATAATGTGTCGACACACTCTTTTGAGTAAATGTCATTATATGCAAGAGAATATGCTTCATCAATAAATAGACAACCACCGATGGAATCAGTAATAACCTTAGTCGTTTTGATAGCGGTTTGTCCTAAATAACCGGCGACCAAATCAGAGCGAGTTACTTTTTTAAATATATCTTTTTTCAATATACCAACCTTGGAATACATTCGCCCGATGATCTTAGCGATTTCGGTCTTACCCGTTCCAGGAGGACCGCATATAATGGTATGCTTGAAGTCGCTAGTTTTGTTGGTATCATCTTTATGTAAATTCTGTAAGAAATATACAAGTTGTGTTAAAACTGATGATTTAAGAGTATCCATGCCAATCATATCATTTAACTCGACTAATTCTGCACGAATTTTATGCAACGACTGTAAATCAAAATTATAATTTGTATCAGTTTCATATGGGTTATCATCGATCACTTTAATGAGTTCATAGATATTGTTTAATGAAACATCAATTATCTTTGTTTTTTTAGGTTTTAATGGTGGAAAAATAATATCAGCGATATGTTTATTTTTCCAATATTCGTATCCAGTGAATGAAATGTCACCTAGATTTTGATGATTATAATGCATATTGATTGTATGCGAAAAATCAGCAAATGCTATATAGTCCATTGTGTTTTTCGCTTTTTGGACGTCTAAATAATTTATAAAATTATCCATTTATTCCTTTTTAGAAGTGGGAAAACTTTATATTATTTTATTGTATTCATCTAATAGAACTTTATTACTTTAGATAGTTTGTAATTTAAATGTATAGTATTGTATATAAAATGTTTAATTTTGGATTTTCCAGAAGACGAATATCAGGTACTATGGGTTTAGTATCACGAATTCTATCTCCTTCCCAAGTTTCTAGTCAGATAGAGACCGCTCGCATTGCTGCTCAAGCTGAAATAGAGGCTATTAGAATTGCTATTGAAGCGGAAGCTGTTCGTGTTGCTGAGGCGGTCCGAGTTGCTGCTGAGATAGAGACCGCTCGCCTTGCTGCTGAAATAGAGGCTAGCAGAATTGCACTTGAAGCTGAAGCTCTTCGTGTTGCCGAGGCGGTCCGAGTTGCACTTGAAGCGGAAGTTGTTCGTGTTGCTGAGGCGGTCCGAGTTGCTGCCGAGATAGAGACCGCTCGCCTTGCTGCTGAAATAGAGGCTAGCAGAATTGCACTTGAAGCTGAAGCTGTTCGTGTTGCTGAGGCGGTCCGCGTTACACTTGAAGCCGAGGCGGAGGCTACTATAATTACAGTTGAAGCTGAAGCTCTTCGTGTTGACGCTGAGATAGAGGCTACTAGAGTTTCCGTCGAAGCGGAAGTTTTACGAATTAAAGCCGAAGTTATTCGCGTTGCACTTGAAGCTGAGACAGAGCGTGTTGCTTCTGAAATAGAGGCTCAAGATACCCATCCTAGCACAGACGAATAAATCATCGAACAAATAAAATATAATAATATAGTATACAAATGGAAAGAGGTTTAGTTATGTTAGCGCATTCAGTGATCATCGGATTTATCCTTTATTTTATAATGTTATTTGGTATCAAACAACCGCAATCAGTTGCTGAGAACCGAAGTCTATTATTATTTGCTGTAATTTTGATTTACATGATATTGTTCGGACATGGATTACCTAAAATACCGATTAATTTTTGATGTAAAAAACCACAATATTCGATAAAAAAAACTATAAAAAATTGATTTAGTAAATTGTAAAAATACAATACACTAAATATCAAAAATGAATACAGAACCAATTCAATACATCAAGGTTAAGCGACCAAAGGCGTTAAAAAAACCAGATACCCAGAAGGACATCATAAAAATTATTAATGAGGAGAAATATTTAGAGAATCTAAAACTAAATATCGAGTCAATTCCATTAGACGTTAGCGATTCACCTCTTTCACACTTAGGAGACTATACAGAAGAACCATTTGCCATCATCGAATCTTATTTCCGCGGACAGCATTTAGAACGTTTAGTACGCCATCAGATAGAATCATATAATCATTTTATAAACTTCCAAATATTACGTACAATTCAGATGTTTAATCAAGTGAATATAAGATCCGAAAATGATTTCGTTCCAGAAAGTGGACAATACTTCTTAGAAATATTCGTATCATTCGAAAATTTCCGTTTATATCCACCACAAATCCATGAGAATAATGGAGCAACAAAGTTGATGTTGCCACAAGAAGCTCGTTTGAGAAACTTCACATATTCCTCCAATATGACGGTTGATTTGAATATCCAGTATGTGATTCGTAATACGGATAAGATGGATGCACCAAAGATTATTAATAAGACTCTTCCAAAGATAAATATCGGTAAGATGCCGATCATGACAAAATCCTCTATATGCGTATTAACCCAAAATGGTCATATTTCACCAGATTTCACGGGTGAATGTCCGATGGACTCTGGTGGGTATTTTATTATTAAGGGTTCAGAAAAGACCGTTTTAGGACAAGAGCGAGCGGCTGAAAATAAGATATACTGTTTTGATGGTAAAAATACTACAAAATGGTCTTGGTTTGCTGAGATAAAGTCAGTGCCAGACTTTAAATGTATATCACCAAAACAAGTTGAGATGATGATTGCTAGTAAAAATAATGGGTTTGGACATGGTATATATATTACAATTCCACGTATTAAACAACCGATCGAATTATTCACCTTATTCCGTGCATTAGGCATTATGACAGACAAAGAGATTTGCGAATACATTGTTTTGGACCTAGATAATACGAAATGTAAAGAGGTATTGAAATTCTTACAGGCATCTATAATTGACGGAAATAAATATATGCTCAAAGAAGATGCATTAAGACACATTACTGCATCAGTAGCTTATACTCCAATGAATATGGATAAAGAGGCTGGTGCGATTAAGAAACGTGAGTTTGCTATGGACGCATTAAACAATGATTTATTCCCGCATTGTAAGACGATGACTCAAAAGTTATACCTCATAGGATATATGGCAAATAAGTTGATTCAGACCAGTTTCGGATGGAAACCACCTGATGACCGTGATTCTTACATAAACAAGCGTATAGAATTGACAGGTACATTATTGAATAATCTCTTTCGAAACTATTTTAACAAGTTAGTAAAGGAGATGCAGAAACACGTGGTTCGTGAGATAAATAATGGGTCTTGGCGTTCTACAGAGGATTATGAGAATATAATTAACATGACGAATATATATAAGATTTTAAAATCAACTACAATTGAAAATGGTATTACGAGGGCACTTTCGACAGGAGACTTCAGTATAAAACAAACAAATAGTTCAAAGGTCGGTGTAGCACAGGTATTGAATCGTCTTACATACGCATCGTGTTTGAGTCACTTGCGTAGAATCAATACACCGATAGAGAAGAGTGGTGAATTGATCGCACCGCGTAAATTACATAGCACGACTTGGGGGTTCTTATGTCCTGCGGAAACTCCAGAAGGACAGTCTATCGGTTGTGTCAAGAGTATAAGTTGTTTGAGTCATATTACGATTCCTACAAATAGTTCATCGCTCTACATGTATGTAGAAGAGTATGTTGATAAATTAGACGATGCAAAGTCATCCGAATTATATGATAAAGTGAAGGTGTTTATTAACGGTGCGTGGATTGGGACAGCTAAGGACCCAATGGAATTATACAACGAGATGAAATCAAAGAAGCATAAGGGGATAATTAATATATATACGTCTATTATATTTGATTATAGGATTGCTGAAATTCGTATATGTAGCGACGGAGGACGACTAAGTAGACCGGTTCTTCGTGTGAAAGACGGTAAGGCATTGATTACTAAGGATATAATTGACCGTTTAACAAAGAATGAATTGTCATGGAATGACTTATTGACATCATGTAAATTATCAGAGGCAATGATTGAGTATATTGATCCAGATGAGCAAAATTGGTCAATGATTGCAATGAAGGACAAAGATACGAGTGATATATCCACAGACATCAAATACACACATTGCGAAATTCACCCAAGCACTATTTTCGGAGTTCTTGCGTCTTGTACTCCATTTCCAGATAATAATCAGGCGCCTAGAAATACATATCAGTGTTTACATGTTGATGAAACCGTATTAATGTCAAATGGTAAACGTATCCGTATTGCAGATGTGAAAGTTGGTGATGAGGTAGTATCATTCCATCCAGAAACATTCGAAATATCCAACACCAAAGTGGTAAATCAATATGTCAGAGCAACCGATAAAAAGATATACAAATTAACAACATTAGATGATAAGTCAATTCGAGCAACAGAAGATCATAAATTTATGACATTAGATGGATGGAGAGAGGTGAGACATATGAATATGGATACCAAAATCGGTATTCATGGATATATGAATGCGGATATCGATTTTGATATTCGTGAAATTGGAAGAGCAATATTTGTGGGAATCAAATCAATAATAGAGATTGATAATTGTATGATTTCCGATATAACTGTTAAGTCGGATAATCACAGTTTCATCGCGGGAGATAATTTCATGTCAAGCAATTGCGCGATGGCAAAGCAAGCGCTTGGCGTGTACGCATTGAATTTCAATAGTAGAATGGATAAGACTGCGTATGTATTGACTAATCCAAGTCGTCCTTTGGTTGATACACGTCTAATGAATTTTATCCATCTCAACCAGATACCATCGGGTTGTCAGATTCATGTTGCAATCATGACACATACCGGTTACAATCAAGAGGATAGTGTACTAGTGAATAAGGGGTCTATAGACCGTGGTCTATTCAGCGCCACGATATATCATACAGAAAAAGATGAAGATAAAAATATAATTCGTGATGAGATTATCCGATGTAAACCAGACCCATCAAAAACGAGAGGAATAAAGTTTGGTAATTACGATAAATTGAACGCACAAGGATTCATGCCAGAGAACACACTTATCGAGGACCGCGATATCATAATTTCAAAGATAATTCCAATCAAAGAGGCACGAAATGATCCTACAAAACTTATCAAATACGAGGACCAGAGTCACGTGTATAGCACATCGGAAGATACTTATGTAGATAAGAATTATACTGGGCGAAATGGAGATGGATATAATTTCGCCAAGGTTCGCACACGGGTTCATAGAAAACCCAGTTTCGGTGATAAGTTCTCTAGTAGACATGGACAAAAAGGAACTTGTGGTAATATAATTCCAGAGGAGGATATGCCGTTTACGAAGGACGGATTGAAACCAGATATTATTATAAACCCTCATGCAATTCCATCTCGTATGACCATAGGTCAATTGAAAGAAACACTATTGGGTAAGGTTTTATTAGAACTCGGTATGTTCGGCGATGGAACCAGTTTTGGAAATCTAGACGTCAATACGATTTCGTTGGAACTACAAAAACTCGGATATGAAAGTTATGGAAATGAGGTGATGTATAACGGATTAACTGGCGAACAATTGGAAACAAGTATCTTCCTCGGACCAGTCTTCTATCAGAGATTAAAACATATGACGAATGATAAAGTCCACAGTCGCGCAACGGGTCCAATGGTTAGTCTTACACATCAGCCTGCGGAGGGTAGATCACGAGCGGGTGGTCTTCGTATAGGAGAAATGGAACGTGATGTCCTAATTTCACACGGTGCTACTAGATTTTGCAAAGAACGGTTATTTGATGTATCTGATAAGTATCAGGTAAATGTATGTAAGAAGTGCGGAATGGTGGCAGCATGCAATGACGGGAATAATAATACAAAGTTCTATACACAAAGTGATTTCACAGTCCATTCGTGTAAGACATGCGGTAATAAGACCGACTTTGCGTTAGTGGATATGCCATATGCTAACAAACTGCTATTCCAAGAATTACAGACGATAAATGTAGTTCCTAGAATTATAACAGATTGAGTTTACATATAAAAAAAATAATATACAATGAGAATAAATAATGTCTGACTCACAAATAAATGATATTCGTCAATCGAATCAATTTAAAGGATATTCATTTTCCAAATATAAAAAAACAGAAGTAAGAAATCAATTTATAGATAATTTAATGAAAGGTAAGATAGAACCAGCGTGTCATTGGTGTGCTGAATTAGTATGCGCAGGTCATTATGATGATGTATGGGAATCTATTTTTTTTTTTATAGGAAAGTATATACATATTGGCAATCCGAAGATAGTAATATATTTGGATAAGCGGTTGAATGTATTTAGAAATATAATGAATCAGGGTCATTATACGAATGAACTACAATTACGAAACAATCCAACGGTCCGTCGTATATTCGCTGAAGTAATAACTATAATTATCCACTCTGAAAAGAGGACCAGTTTCGAACCAGTGAAGATTAAACGAACCGAAGAATTTGATATGACACAAATGTCTCACCGATTAAAAGCACCAAATATTAAATTTGCCGAACCAATTCTTCACCCAGAGGACCCGAAAGAACTATATATAGCGATAAATGAATTTGCATATCATATAAGCTGTGATAGACCGAATATGATACAAGCATGTTATTGGATCGAATGGTTAATTGAATTTGATATAGTATGCAGAACCCGAAAAGAGCCTTGCTATTGTAAACGAAGATTATTGGAAATAGAACCTAAATATCAACGTGATATCATATGGATAATGTGGGATACACTCATATATTACAGTGAACAAAAAAATAAATTCATTGCAAAAATAATGATATCTATTAGAAATTTGTTTTCATCGAGGTACACAAGCGGTGCATGTAAACGACGAAAATACTTATTGTATTTTGCAGTTGAATTGCTAACTGAATCGGTTCCGATAGATGTGGATATAATGTCGTCTCAGTGTAAAGAAGTTGTAGAAACAGTAACAGAAAAAATAGATAATGTATACAAACGTATTAAGAAGAATGAAGAAAGCCCAAATACAGAGTATCTATTTAATAACCTGGAAACTGAGAACAATATGGATAAAACCATCAAGAGAATGGACATGTTAAATAATATGGATTTCGTTCCTAGAAATACTCCACCTACTATTTGATTTTATATGTTTTTTTTATATGTATTTTTTATGTTTTTTTTGTTTTTGATCAAATCTAATTGTTCGTTTGCATATTGATTGCATGTGCCACAATGATCTTCGTTGGCTAAATCAATCTTACGATCTGTTTTTATGTTACAATAGTTTATATTCCATCTACCCAGTGGTAGTGGCGTTGATGGAACCTTCTCTCTAATTATGTAGCTAATGATTTTTGTGATAAACTTCATGTTTGCGGTATTTGATTCAATAATATCGAAAAAATATTGAATCAATTTTATATAATTGTAGCAAAAAAACGAGGTGATAATATCTGGATTCCAATCTAAAACGATGAACCAAACGAACCTCCAAGTAATCCATTCGCAGCGATCGGTCCAGAATTATACATAGGTTCGGTTTGACCACCCGTGTAATGATTTCCTAATTGTTGATTCGATTGGGTAGTAGTAGGCGCGGGTGGAAACATATCCTGTTGCATGGCACTATTGTCTAAATGATCTGCTTGACTAGGAGCATGTCTCGCAAGTGGCTGTCTGACACGAACTTCGCCTTTAGTATTATTTGATTGATCCATAGGACCGTTCCATAGTTCATTTACCCGATCTACCAATATATTTGCCTTAATACCAATCTTAGATTGGATACTGAGAACAATTACAAGAAATGCGAGTATTACGTTTATAAGTGTAAGACGTTCATATTTGAATCCGCTATAAGACGGTACAAAAGTAATCATACGGTGGATAAATACCAAACTTCCGAAAATAATAACCAATTGTATTGAAATTTCTGCTAAAAGTTCAAGACTAGACTTATCTGGGTCAGCTTCTGGAATAAATCGTTGAATCATTTTATTCATTAAAACTACTGGAATCACTCCCATGAGCGAATATTGAACGACATTTAAAAGTTCTCCTTTGTCTTCTTCGCTTGTTGAGAATACATGCGATATAAATGAACTATTTGTAGCATCCCTAGTTTCTTGTAATACTTCCATTATTATATATATATATATATAGTTTTTGATTAGAAAATATATAAAAAAACATTCTAATACTCATTATATGAATAAAGAAGAACATCAATATTTGGATTTAGTGAAGGAAGTAATAGAGTCAGGTTATCATGAAACGGGTAGAAACGGAAAAACCCGAGTTAAATTCGGGCATACTATGCGGTTCTCCTTGCGAAATGGTACAATTCCGATATTGACTACAAAGCGAGTTGCAATTAGACCATGTTTCGAAGAGTTGTTCTGGTTTATACGTGGAAACACTGACAATACTATTTTACAAGAAAAAAAAGTATCTATTTGGAATGGTAACTCAACGCGGGAGTTCTTAGATAGTCGTGGATTATATAACCGCGAAGTCGGTGATCTTGGTCCGGTATATGGGTTTCAATGGCGACATTTTAATGCTAATTATGTAGACAGGAATTCGGATTATGCAAATAAAGGAATAGATCAATTACAAACTATTATTAATAATTTGAAAAACGAGGATACGCGAAGTTCTCGGCGACATATTTTAACTGCTTGGAACCCATGCCAGTTAGACGAGATGGCGCTACCACCATGTCATATGATATGCCAGTTTAATGTGAGGGAAAATAAATATTTATCTTGTGCTCTATTCCAAAGAAGTGGAGATATTGGGTTAGGTGTTCCATTTAATATTGCATCTTACTCGTTATTTACACATATTTTAGCCAATCACTGTGGATTGATAGCCGATGAATTCGTGCATTTTTTAGGAAACTGTCATATTTACGAAGAACATATAGAACCACTCAAAATACAAATACAACGTGAACCCATGGAATTTCCGAAAATCAAAATAAAACGCACATGTGAGAACATTGAAGATTATTGCATTGATGATATTATTTGGCAAACGCCGTATGTATCTCATGACATCATTAAAATGAAAATGAGTGCATAAATATTGTAATTCAATTACCTGAGTGATTTTTAAAATGAGTATTTACTTACTAATCAAAAATTCATTTGCTTAACATGGTAAAAAAATTATAAAATGTAATTTATGTAATTTATGTTATTTATGTTATTTTTTTATTGACCTATAATGGAATTATCCTCTACTTCGCAACAATCTACTTCCTTTTTGTAAATTAATATTTTTACTGATATCTATATCCCATTCTTTATCATTTTCTTCTTCTTTACACTTATCGATATATTCTACAAATAAGTATGTTATATCCTCGTATTTAATATTTTTCTCGTAACATATAGTCGCTAGTGCATACAACCAATTTTCATCACTGCTATTATCATAAAAGAATTTACTTGATATAATACCACTATCTCCTCTCTTTATCCAATCGATAAAACTACTATTAAACGAATTAAATTGATAAATATTGTCATATAGCATACTAATTTCATCATCCACAATATTGCCTTGATATTCAATTTCACTTTGTATTGAATAATTTGATTTGCTTATATTTTCTTCTTCATATTCGTTAGTTTCTTCTTCTTCATATTCGTTAGTTTCTTCTTCTTCATATTCGTTAGTTTCTTCTTCTTCATATTCGTTAGTTTCTTTTTCATCATCTGTTTCTTCATCATCAGTTTCTTCATCATCAGTTTCTTCTTCATCATCTGTTTCTTCTTCGTCTGTTTCTTCTTCATCATCTGTTTCTTCTTCATCATCTGTTTCTTCTTCATAATCTGTTTCTTCTTCATCATCTGTTTCTTCTTCATCATCTGTTTCTTCTTCATCATCTGTTTCTTCTTCATCATCTGTTTCTTCTTCATCTGTTTCTTCAATTTCTTTTGCTTTACTTCCAACGGTTTCAAATAATTTTGACATCGATTTTTTGAAACCATAAGTGTTATATTCACACTCACACTCCTTTTCGAATATATAATACAAATCAATTAAATAATCACATAAGTCATATATATAATCTAATTGTTCCAATATGCTTGGTAATAGTGACTTCCAAGAATGAATAGTATCATTATTGCCATGAATACATAAGATAGAAGATAATAGCCCGAATATAACAATATAAGATAAAATATCAGTGTAAAACCAATTCATAATTAATATTGCTGATAATATAGCATTTAATTTATAACTAGGACGAATATCAATTGCACCTTGGGCTGTTCTGAATAAAATATGTTCGTCATCTAGAATCTCAACATACCATATACCACCAGGATTCATATACTTAACCATAGTATTTGACCTATATACAAATTTACTGCGTGTCGCAGATGATGGGCATATTTGAACATTATTCAAGTTATCGAGGTAAGATAAATTATTTTCTTGAGAGTACATTGTTATATGAGGTGATATGATTGTTTCAATAAATATATAGTTATTTTTTTACATTCAATTTTGCAATGTTAAAAAAAATATATATGTAAAAAATGGATTTAGATAATCAACCATTTACTAGTGTATATGAGTAATTCTATTGCTGCAGCAAAACGAAGAAGAGCAGGAGTTATCGAACCGCCACCTCCCCCATCCATTCCAGTTGTCCAATCCAACCCATTACAAACTCAGAATAGATTGACTTTACCACAAGTAATTTCCATGTTTGATACGCGTTTATCAAAATTAGAAAATTCGCAAGTAACCGAATCGGCTGGTAATATAGATACACCAGAAGGTGTTGTATCAATATCTGAATATGTAGTTGAAATGGATCATAAATTCGGAGTATTAGTTGAAGAGATTACAAATTTGAAAGACATTGTTTTAAAACTACAATCATATACGATGGATGTAAATAAGATGTTAATTGATGATCGAAAATCGGAATTTAACATCTTACCAGAAAAAGAGGAAGATGAGGGAAAATAAATAATTGAAGCAAACAATATAAATATGTAAATATGTATAGTTAAAATGTCAGATGATTTATTAAATGAATTGGAGAAATTCAAATCCCAATATTATTCAGACAATAAGAAGAATATGATATTCAAATCAACACAGAAAAATCATCTAGCGAATAGTATATGCGAACAATTTGGAACTGATGATTTGTTCATCCGAACATCTTTTATAATTCCAAATACAAATAAGATCTACATAACTTATCCGTTATTGAAATTATTCGCAAATCCATCAAACTACGAACAATTTACAAATTATGTTCAGTCGTTATTTCTCAGATGTATAAATCAATATGGTTCATTTGAGTGTCACGTAAACTTGGAATCATTGACAGTAACTGCAGTGGAACGCAATAAAAAATTAATTGAAATATTTGCTAGAGACCCGTCAGAAAATGGAGGGATAGAATACACTTCATATTTGACTACCCTGTGTATGTATAATACTCCGAATGTAATTGATAATATTAGGCAAATAATATCTTATTTAATTGAACCTGAATTAATGAATAAAATTACTGCATACAATAAGAAAGAATCTATCGTTAAGTTGAATGAATTATTGTGATTCTTGGATTTCTATTTTACTATAGACTACTATTTCTGTATCTATAATACTCCAACCATCTTCTTCCAGACTATCGTTTTCCTCCCATAAATCTTCTATCCGATTCTTTCGTTTATTTCTTATATTGTCTGGGTAACTTGAAACATACTTACTATAACATCGTTTTAACCTATATTCGAAATTGCTAATGTGAATGTCTTCTTCAAAATATTTCAAATTTATACCATTGTATTCTATATCTTCGATTTCAATGACAATGTCCGCATCGCAAGTTACAAATATTTCTATATCCATCCAATAACGAACTGTAGTGATTTGTTCTCCTACACGATTACTCCATAGAGTATATTCCCTTATTTTTCCATAATAATTAGGTATTAGTGTATATTTAGGCATGGAATGGTTTTTACTATATATAGAATAAAAAATTTGAACTTCAATTTTTTTATTGTAAAACAAAATATATAAAGAATGCGGTATACAAATACAAATGAAGATCCAAATATCAAATTTAATAAAAGCTGAAACATTTGCAGTAATTTTTCAGAATATGAAGTTATTTGCTGAAAATATCAATATAATATTTATGGACGATAAAATGTTTATCCAAGCAATGGATGCGGGTCATGTATCAATTTTGGAATTGAACCTACCCAATGTGTGGTTTGATAAATTCGAACATACAAATACAACTATTGGAGTAAATTCTATTATTTTTTCTAAGATTCTAAGTACGCGTGATAAATGTCAGAGTATTGAGATTGAGTGTGACGGAAACAATCTTGATACACTTTTAATCAAATTTATATCAGATAATAAAAACGTATTCGATAAGACATTTGAGATGCCACTGATTGATTTAGATGCAGAAATGATGTTGGTGCCTGATATTGATTATCAGGCAGAATTCATTCTATCCTCCGTAAATTTGTATAATCTAATTAATCAACTCAAGATGTTTGGCGAGACGATGGATATTGAATGTTCCGAAGATAAGATAACATTGTTGTCTAATAGCCAAGACTGCGGAAAGATGTCCGCAGAAATAAACATTGATGAACTTACCTCATTTTGTATTGAAGAAGGAGAACAAATCAAAATGTCATTTAGTCTGATCCATTTACATTACATTACCCAGTTCAATAAATTGTCAAAGGAAGTTGAATTGAAATTCAAACGAGAGTATCCTCTTCAGGTAGTATATAATTTAGAGGGAACAGTAGGTTCCCAGTTACCAACATACGATGAAAACGGGGTGAGTCAATCTATTGTCCCTACTTTGCGATTCTATCTGGCACCCAAGATTTCAGATAATGATGATTGATTGCGTTATATTACAACATGTAATGTAAAACCATACTATACACATGAATACATTGAGTACAATTATAGTTTTCATTATTGTTCTCTTTTTATATTTTCATTTGACTGCTCAGTTTAAGAAATCGGAAGATTTGGAAATATATGAAATGGATTATACGACAAATCAAAAATTAAACGAAATATGCGAATTGCGACAGCCTGTTCTGTTTGAACTCCGCGAATCACAACCTGAACTATTTGAGCGCATTGTATTAGAAAATGATGCGATTGTTACTATAAAAGATACGAATGACATTGAAACTGGCGAGAGTATAACCATGTCATATTCTAATGCAGAAACACTTACAAAGACAGACCCTAAATCTCGATTCTATTCGGAAAACAATACAGATATACCGACTGATATTACAGCCGATGAACTATTGAAACCGATGTCTACATTAATTTCCAAAACGGATGTTCTCTTTGGTGCAAAAGGTGCGAGGACTGCAATGAAATTCCATACAAATTCCCGTAAGTTTATATGCGTTAAATCTGGTAAAATTCAAATTAAAATGACACCCTGGAGAAGTCGAAAACAGCTGCATCACGTATACGAATATACAAATTATGAGTTCCGTTCTCCAATAGATGTATGGGAACCACAACCTGCTTATTTGAACGATTATGAAAAAATAAAATTCTTAGAGTTTGATGTTGATAATGGATATATTTTATACATTCCACCATATTGGTTCTATAGTATTAAATATTTCGATGAATATACACAATTAGGCGAATACAATTACAATACAGTTATCAACAGTGTAGCAAATATTCCCAATTATTGTATGTATTATTTACAACAAAGTAATATCCATAAAAAAACTCTCTCTACCGTAGTTGTTCCTAATGCAGAAAAAAATGTAACTATATGATATAATAATGCGTTTATTTGATACTGTTATCTTACCTGGTATTATATTACTTGTAATAGATGGTATATTTTTGGGTCTTAATAGAGAAATGTTTAAACTCCAAGTTGCCGGAGTTCAGCGTGTAGTATTAGAAATTAAATATTTAGGTGTTGCATTATGTTATGCATTTTTGATATTCGCGCTTTATTATTTCATCATAAAGGATCGTAAACCAGTTATTGATGCCTTAATCCTAGGATTTGTAATATATGGTGTTTACGAGACCACTACATATGCTCTACTAAAAAATTGGAGACTGCGAACGGTTATGATAGACACATTATGGGGTGGTATTTTATTAGGGCTCACTACAATGGTAACTTATAAGTTAACGCCCATTCATTAAATGGTTCGCATGCATATTTTGAAGCAATATCGGTCCATGACCGATATGTCTGAATGAATGACATTGTCTTAGTGGATTGTTCGTCTGGTTCCATATTATACCATAAATTAAATTGTTCTTCTTGGTCTTCGTCGTCAAATATAATTGTTTCATCGACTAACTTACCTCCGTATTTTTCAATCCTCTTACGCCAAATAGGAGAACTATAAGCAAACAATAACCATTTCGCATCAAATAGTACATTTATACTATCTGGCGGAATTTCTATTATATATTTACGTTCGCGACGCAAAATCTTCCAACTTTTATTTTGTACGAACGGTTTATTTTTGTATTGTGTTATATCATCTTTGCTTAGAATGATATAAACTTTTTTATCGAATCCATTACTGGGGTCGAGCAAGAACACACCAGTAAATAATCTGGACGCGTATGCTTGGCGCGTAGATATCATCGGTATCTTTGAGATGGTATCGCAGAATGACTCATGTGCTTTCCGTCCCTTTAGACGAAAACAATTATATTGTTGCACAAACTCTGAAAACACCTTTTCCGGGTCTATAGTATCGTCGTCTAATATTTTTCTTATATATGCGTCTAATCCATCGGGGGCATTGTGTTCCTTTTGGAAAATACGTTGGAATTCAATGCATGGTTCTTGACGCGCCATATTCTCTACAATAGTTCCTATAGTCCAATCGTGCGAATTATCATCCATCCATTCCAATGTTTGTTGTTTCAGTAAATTTTCTAAATTCACATAGAATCCTGCGTAGAGTTGGTAATATAATTGCCATACAATTGTAAAGCACTCATATTTGAATCCAGAATAATACAGTTCGTATATCCAGAATTTTGCTTGATTCGGGTCACGATTCAGAAGCGATAACAGCAATGAATATTTCACGTGTTCCTTGTTATATAAA
>Ga0208770_1000228_pt1 | contig 41530 bp, 71 predicted proteins | sample AntAceMetag02UK9_FD_184771 | JGI IMG/M metagenome (GOLD analysis project Ga0208770, IMG submission 184771) | Saline lake microbial communities from Ace Lake, Antarctica - Antarctic Ace Lake Metagenome 02UK9 (SPAdes) (version 2) | ecosystem: Environmental > Aquatic > Non-marine Saline and... | reverse complement strand
CCATTGTATCTTTCTTGCTGTGAGCTTCAACGCTAGGCACCCGCCGCCCCTGTCGCATAAGAATACACGTCCTGTCATCACCAAACCTCGCTGGGTCAACGCCCATAACAAGCGGGCCATACGCATCCACCTCTGATTTTCTGGCCTTCATCACCATGTCAGAGGGTATGTAGCCATCCTCGCCCGTAAGCTGGAATGCCTCCTGTGAGTTGCACGGGTACTCCTGCTTAAAGCTCTTAACGCCATCAACCCCATTAACTGAAAGCTCAACTATCTTGCTGCGACGCCAGTTCAACTGCTCATACTGCAGAAAGTATTGCTCGCTTAATGCTATTTCTTCTGGGGTGGGGGTGAACGTGCTATCTACAGGCCGAACATATTCTTCTTGCCAATACCACGGGACAAAGATAGCTATAAAATCACTAACGCCGCTTTCAGCTTTCTGCCATTCTTGATGGAAATAGTTCCCCACCCCGTTAGCCGTGGACTCTAGCAAGACCTCAGTTCCCGTAGCATTAGGTACGGCCTGCATTATGCCTACGCTGTGGTCGGCTGCGTTGCTGAAAAACGCAACCTCACTACAATGTAGAAGCTGGATAGTAGCACTGCGGCCTACGTTCTTATTCTCAGCGGTGCCCAGCTTGTAACCGCTATCAAGGCCACCAAATATAAGCTCTTTAGAATTACTTGTTGAAACATCCGGCTTAACAGCTAGCGGGGTGTGCTCATAATAACGCTTGGCCATCTTGTACAGATTGCTCGTAGCATCTAGGGCATGCGTAAGGATGAACGCCTGGGTTCCGAAGTTGTGGGTTACTTGATGATAGAACCTAGCCCCCACGTAAGTGGAGCACCCTTGCTGACGCCCTTTTAATATTAGCGCTCTAACTTTACCCGTCTCTTTCTTTTGCTTCTCTAGCTGTTCATGTATATGGAGCTGAGCTTTATTGAGGGCAAATAGCTCTATTCTGCCATCTTTGGTTCTAATCTTTAGGCAGCGGGCGGCATAGTAAGGAAAGTCATCCTTGAGTCTTTGTTTTATCGCGCGGTCTTCATCATCCATAATTAAGTGTACACCTTATCGACGTATTACTTTAATGTGTCGATATTATTGTCTTTTATAGTCTTAACCTCATCATTCAGCACATCTATGCACGCAGCTAGTATTTTTAATTTATACTCTACCGAATAACTAGCGTCGTTAATGAAGTCGATAGCTCTTGTGTCTCGAAATATACCCGCTGACTCTTCGCCAAATAGCATTTCAATCCACGAGCCTTTTAATTTGTTTCTCTTTTTAACTTCCAGTTCCATTTTTTCCTTTCTTCTTGCTGTCCTGGCATCCTCTCTACCAGATGTTAATCCGTGAGTGGTGACGCGCTTAATAAAACCTGCTCTTTATCACCGCGATATACACGCTTAGCTCCGATAACCTCCAACATCCGGAATCGTTTACCGATAGAGCTGTGCGTATCGAGAGATACTTCAATCATACATCGCACCCTAATTGTTCAGCCATATTTTTTAGTGCTCCTCACTTAGCTCCTTAACAGGGATAGGATCAGCCACGAATTCGCATACTACTATGTCGCGACTAAAAAGTAATCCGAGCATATCACCCCGAACCCGGCATGCATCTATGTTATAAATCTCTCCGTTAATGGATATGCATACTGATGCATCCCCGTGCTTTTCTTTTACTTCTTGCAGTGAGCCTATAACCTCATCTAAACTAGCCATTAATCTCTCCTATTTTTTTCTTCGTTAATATTCTTGTGCGGCGGCTTTGCGTTAGACCTGCTGCCCGATGCGTGAATCATTTTTGTGGGGTCATTTTTGCGACCGCCCGATGCTCTAGGTAATACTTCTACTTTTTTCATAATAACTTTCCTTGTAATTAAATGTACGCATCAACTACATATTGTCATAATATGTACTCATTTTTAACTTTTATCGACATGTTTCAACCATAAATAAATCCTTTCTTGACAATCATAACAGTAATAATCACTCTTATCGCACGACTTTTTAGCTTTGCATTTCATGTAAATTCTCTGGTGATATGTAGGTATGAACTATCTTGCCGTCAACCTCTTTTGTTTCAACAGCGCCCCCAAAGAAAGCGCACTTGTATGCCAGCTCTACCATCAAGTCAAAATCACAACGAGGTTCGAAATACTTTTTTAACTCTTTCCAGGCTTTAGGGTCGGTTAGTTTTAACTCTTCAGTCATTCTATCTCCGTCAAAGTGGCAATCCGGCATTTACCATAAGTATCCGGGCACTCTGCTGACATTGCATCTAGCACCGTTTGCAGTTTTTCTCTGTTTTCAGGGTATCCTACCAATGGTTTAAATGACTTGATACACTGCGCAAGTTTATTGTTTTCTGTGAGAACTACAATCATTTTAAATTCTTCAGTCATCTTTACCCCATCTCTCTATAACATCCCGCGCTTCTTGCAACCCCATTAGTATGCCATGCATAACAGAGTTGTAGAAAGCTTCAGGGTTTTTCTTCTGGTCTTCAATTAAGTCATCTATGCGCCGTTGTATTTCGCCTGCTAGATCTTCAGTCATTATCACCCTTAATGGCCCCTTCTATCTTTTTTATCAAAGGTGATGAGATTTCACCAATGCTTGTTATATTCATGCATATTTCAGTAGCCCTCATGCTGGGGGTGTGCTGATGTATGTCGCAATAGAGCTTGCCGACATAATAACGAACCGCCATCATTAGGAACGAAAGCTCTTCGTCGGTTGTGGTTATAGTCTTTAATTCTTCAGTCATCTTTACTCCCTGGTTGACAAAATACTTTGAGCAATTGCGTCAGAGACTGTTGCCATCTTTGTGTCATCAAAAACAATCCATTCGTTCAGGTGTAAGCGCTTGGTATTATAAGAGCCGAGCTTTACTGATTGGCTTGCAAAGTTAACAGACACTCCTTCAGGGTCTATGCTAAAGTTACTGAGAATTTCAGCGAGATTGTCGCCCGTATACTTCATTGCTCGTTTTATTTTAATCATCATTCTTTTTCCTTAATCCATTCCACTATCTTGTTGCAGCCAGCAGTAAACTCTTTAAACTGCTCAAAATTTAAAGGCAGCAAATCTATCGTGCTGCTTACATTTGACCACGACATTCCCAGAGATATTTCGTTCCCAGAAGTCTGCAATACCTCTACACTACCCAAATCAGCTTCTAGTCTGATGTGTGGAAACTCATTTTCAGTGCATTCGTTTAATGCCTCAATTATGTGTCCTTGGGTGTAGAGAAATGGGTTGCTATTATCGGTTAGTAGCCCACTAGACATCTTGTTGATTATATGCGTACGTTGTTCTTTAGTTATCTTTTTCATTCATTCTCCTCTAGGTATTCCACAACCTTATTGCAACCATCGGTGAACTCTTTGAATCTCTCGGCGCTCATATGTGTAACACTCCGCTCCGTACTAATGACAACCGCACAATCCACATCCATGCACTTCATTTCTCTAACGCACACTTGCTCGTAATGTCCTGCTTCCATATAAAACCTAGGAAAATCTTTTTCAGTGCATTGATTTATCAGCATTTTGGTCGTTACCTTACAAAAATGAAATGGATCGTTATGCGCTTTATCTTCTAACTCTTTGATTAAACACTCCGCTTGTTCTTCAGTTAAAAGTTTCATTATTCTTCTCCTCTATCAACGCCTTAAGCTCTTTGACCTCAATGCGAACCAATAAAATAAACAAACCCAACGCAAGCAACGCGCCTAATATAATCCCTGCAACAAAGAAAAATATGATCATGCTTTTTTATTCCATTCCCCGTTCACATACCACACCCAATATAATCTTGGTCTTCTGTTGACAAAGAATCATCTTCACTTTCAGTGCATTGTTTTATTATATGCAAAATGCTTGATACGCCAATTCTGGCGTTGCACCCGCTACACGCACCATCATACTTACTTTCTTCGCTTCTAATTGCGCTAACAAGCCACTCGCTTTGCTCTTTCGTTATCTTATTCATCATTCCTTCCCTTTTGGCTCAAAGTAAACCACCAGGTTTAAATCAAAGATTTTAGCTATTTGCTTGAGAGTGTGAACGGAAAAGTTTTCATAGCCTGGCGATTCGAATTTAGACACGGCAGATTGAGAAGCGTAGAGCTTTCTCGCTAAGTCTTTTTGTTGCATGCCTGAGTTTATTCGCATTTGTTTTATCTGTTTATTCATGCTCATTTCTTCAAACTTGAGCTCAGGGTCAGGGCCTTTACCTAGCAACATTTCAATCCAGCTACCTTTAGACCTCTCTCGCTTTTTAACTTCCAGCTCTTCCATTACACACGCCTCCTTGTTAACTATCTCTTAATATCTCGCTGGCTGTTTTGACGTAAGCACTGGCGAGTTATACATTGCACTCATTGCTTTAAATATCCCATCCACAGCACGCATGCATTCCTCTGTCCTGCTTAAACTGCTGAAAAACACACCATCTTTGTCAAAGTAAATCGCATGCTTTTCCCAATCGACTGTGACGCTTGCTGTTACTGCTAAGTTGATACAGATAGTATCCATCTGCTCGTGCTCACTGCTTAAACCTTCTTTCAACACCCTTAACCACATTTAATTGACCTCTTTTGATGATTCTGCCTGAACCCGAGCTTCAAATTCATGCTCAAGCGCCCTAAGTACTCCGCGTTGCTCCATCTGCAAAATAACCAATGATTGACCTTCCAGGGTCGTCACTGAAACAGCCTGCTTGATGCCAATTGTCATAGGCATACCCTCAACTGCAGCAACCATAGGCACGTCTTGGGGGAAATCAGCTAGGTCTTTTATGAACTGCCCAACTGTCAGCAATGGCAACTCTTTAACCTCGCTGCTTTCTTCAGATTGCGCTACTTCTATCATTTCGTCTTCTTTAACTTCCGTTACTTCATCGGTCATGCTTTCTCTCCTTCAAAAAATTCATCAACTACATTTGTTTCTGTCATCTTTTTGTCCAACTGAGATAACAGCTTTGGCAATTCAGACTTAGGAAGCATATCTAAGCATCCTATTTGGTAATATTTGCATAGGGCTACAATGTCAGCCTTGGACTCATGAACTTTAAGCTCGACAATGTCTAGCTCAGCTTCAGATATAACCTCTACTTCAATTTGCTTTTTAGGTTCTTTTTTTCTAGCTATAATATCTGCCACAACGTTAGATTTTATTTCTTTTTCTGCCGGCTTAGATGGGTAGTCCTTAGCTTCCTCTGCAGATATCATGCCGCGCAAAGCATCTGGAAAAGCATCACGCAAACAGAATCCTCTTGCACGCATCTGCAGCATACGAGCAGGGTACTGACTCCACGGCCCCTGCTTACCCCAGAGACTAGCTTTTTTAGCGTCTTCTTGAGAGAAAGTTCTTACCACCTCAGGTTCATTGTGTCTCTTCGCTTTGCACGTTGCCGTCATTGACGCGGCGTCAAACGTTTCATCTACATAGTCATAGTTAGATGCTTGCCGACAAACAGCTAGCATTGCATCACCCCACAAGCTCGGCTTGCCATTGATAACAGCGATATTTTGTAGAGCTTGAAGCGGCTTGAGACCTAATTCTTTGCCCATCTGCATGCAAACTAAAATATCACCAGGCTTACCCAGAAACCCTTTAGGGCAAAAGCTAGATTTGGCGATTATATCTGCCACTTTTAGCGCATCTTGCAAAGTGTTTGTGACTAAGAAGCCATCGTTGCTATCTTGTATTGTTACTTCATTCATAATATGTCCTCTTTTGTAATGTTATTATAACTAAATAACGTTTTTAAGTCTTCTGCTATATCTTCAACTCTTCGCCCTAGCTGTGATTTGTTTTCGTGATTTAAACCTATTGATAAATCTGCAAGAGAATTAATCAAAGTGCGCAATTCTTCAAAATCTTCCGCAATGATTGTTACTGTCATTTTTTTTGCAATCTTTCCAGCCTTGGTTTTAAATCTGTGCATGATTTATTCCATCCACCCCGGCATACACATATTTTGAACCTCATAGCCTGGCCAAGAATCGTTATCAATGCAAACTTTAATTTCTTTTAATAACTGTTTGTACTTAGCTTCACCATCATCTATCCAAGCTTTATCTAATGTGTAACAAGCAATAGCGTATGGCGGTTTTTTCTCTATAACTATAAAAACAAAGTCGTTTAATTCTTCGCCAGTTGCATGCTTAACGCCTTCGCGAAGCATTGCGGCCTGTATCTGATAATTGTATTTATATATAGAGCGCTGAAACTCTGTGTATCCTGCATCTTGACTAGTTTTTAAGTCTGCCAAGTACGTGGCGCCCCATATGTCAGGACGGCATTTGCATAGCAAGCCAGTGTCTTCGTCAGTCCAATAAATGCTTTTTTCTATTTGTGCGCCTTCGATTATCTGTGGCGCCAGCTCGTGGCTAGAAACTGTGTGTGCGATCAAATCTAATTCATCTCGACTGTCACCATCGATTGCGACCCTATCACCCGCTTTTACTTTTTCTTCTTCCCAAGCCGTCTTTCCTTTTATTGTGCGTTTGTCGTACTTGCCTGCTACATAATACCTGCTCCACCTTTCTTTAGGCTCAAGACTCCACGTATGCACAGCTTCACCGAAGACCATAGCTTCAGTCGGCTTAGAGCGTTCATAGTGAGGGTTTACGTATTTATGCCAGTAATGCAGAGGGGTGCGTTTAAACTCGCATATCGCACTCCTGGATAGTCCAGCCGAGGCGTGATACTCAGCATTTGTTATATCGTGTATACCTGTCTTCATTTATTCCCCGTAACTTCTTCAATAGCCTGCTGTGCCGAATAACACACGTTGCTTGCAAAATCTTCGAGAGACATCATTTCTGTGCATTCAAAGCTGTGATGCCCAACTGTTGTGTTGATTCCGGCGAAGATCGTCCAAACATCTTTATCTTTATGTTCTCTTTTGCTTACGCATAAGTGTAATTTCGACATGCACGCTCCCTGTTGCGCTTTCAAATTATTCAGTTATAATAACACACGTAACAACAAAAACAAGGAGAAAATAAGATGTCATTAAAAAAACCTGAGAGTGAAAGGTGGGTTAGATTTTCTATTTGTATGCACCCAGGAATGGTTAAAAAGCTAAAAGAGGAAGCGGCGAAAGTGGGCGGCGGTTATGTGAGCCCGTTTATCTGTAAACTCGTCGAAGCGTATTTTGAAAACCCAGCTATTCTTACGATTCCGAAAGCCCCGTAGCTAAACGACATAGAGGTGCTACTGGCTTCCAAAATGTGTTCAAGTTTGAGCGATTATTCGCGGGGTCAGCTTGCAGCTAGAATTCTCAGATGCTCATCTTTGTCTACAACCCGGTCTACAACGATATGATCGTCTGAGTCTTCATCGGCAACTTTAAAATGCACAAAAATCGTAACAATAGGCGTAGTTATCTCTTTAAACACAAAAATATTGGAGTGAAACATGGGGATTGCTCTATGTTGCGCAGATAAAAAAACCGCAAAGGATAAATTTGCGGTTAAAACACCTAGGAATAATGAGCCCATCCAAAAATACATCGTTAACATGGAAGTGTAGGCGATTAATCTGTGGACAAGCTCAAAAACATTATAACCAAGACACCTAAAAATCTCAAGAATTATAATTTATATCATAATGCGGAAGGTTTATTTTCTGATGCTGCTCAATGTTTGAACGATCTGACTTGATCTGTGCGGAGCTAAGAGATAGATTGAGTGATTAATTAATTTTGCAGCTCGAAGATCCCGGCCAGAGAAAAACGAGCTGCAACAAGGAACAAGAACTTATGCAAAGAATACCACACCCCGATCAGAATGCAACCCCCACCAGTTGTGTAACTACACATACCTATACATTAGTTGATGTGCTTCAATTAATTAAACCAAGTAACTGCTTAGTAGTATCCGGCAGTGTATTTTTACGTCCAAAGAAAAGGAATTTAATATGAGTGACAATAGAATCGAAGTAGACGGCAAAACTAAATCTTACGCATTGGTGCCGCTAGCTATCGTTAACGACACCACCCTCAGCCTAGAAGCTCGAATGGTATGGATATATCTAGAGGGCCGATCCGGAATTAGGTCTTGGTCTATTCACCCTTATGACATTCAACGCATGTGTGGCTTTGGTGACAAAGTATGGCGCAGGGTATCCAAAGAGCTGACGATCAGAGGCTACCTAACGATGTCCCGAACTAAAAACGGGACAAAGTTTAAGTTTGAATCCAACGCGGAGCATCTTATGTTTATGAGAGCACCACCACTTACGGTTGTTGATAAGGCTGGGGATAAGTAGGTTATAACCTGTTCAAAGCCACTCGTCCTTTTTGGCACTGTGGCTCGAGGCACTCGTCCCTCAGGGACGTGTATATATAATAGAGATATACATATCCTAGATCATAAATATATTAAAGATCTCTTTATGAGCGCGAACAATAATAGGATTTTTTTAAAATGAGAAAAGAGCAAATGAGTACGTAGCGGGTAGCAGTCGTATTCCCAGCATGATATAATAACTACCTGTGAATTTAAGATGTAGGTGATGTATGAGTAGTTTACTTTGTCCTGGTGTTTTGGTGCCAAACAGTATCGTAGAGGGAAAGCTGAGCAGTGAGGCCCTGGCAGCCATGACGTGGGTTATTGCTGAAAATAACATCATGGTGGATGTAAGCCGGGTTAGGGAAAGGTTTAACTGGGGAACTCATATTTGGCAGAGAGTTTCTAAAGAGCTTAGAGACAGCAAGCTTATGACGCTGAAAAGCGGAACCGGCGGCAATAGACTTTACCTGAAGGGTGACCTTATAACCTGTTAAAGCCTACTGCCCTAGCCATACGTCAAGCCTAACGGCCAAGGTGAGGAGTAAAAGCTTTATCCAGTAGAATGCTCAGTCACACAGTATCGCCCGCTAGTGAGCGCCTGCTTAAGCCTGAGAGGGTTAGTTTTGGCTTAGGCTATCGATGAATTCTTTTGTCGCAAGCAGGAGGCGTGATACACTAAGAGAGTCTGATTCATTAGTTTAAGATGCGGTCTTTGCTTGAGCCCATTGTCTGTGTCCCTAGTAGAATCCCTGCGTGGTAGCGGGGCGATGCGGGTGCAACTCCCGTATGAATTGGGCGTTTCTATGGGTTAGAGCCATTTTATATGAAAACTTTGGGGGTGGCACGCGCGTTCCAATCGTGTTTTTTTTGAATTGAATCGACTGAAGTATTTAGGTAGTACCTAGCTACCTGTTTAGGTGGTACCTGGTATGCTGTTTAGGTAGCACCTGGTGTGCTATTTGGGGGTGGAATGGAATCAAAGTGGTCGTTGTGTTTCGGTTGTGTGATGCTTGCTTGCATGTTGTTTGTTGCCGTGATTGTAGGAGCTTAGTTTCTTACATGTGTTAGACTGTTGGTATGTTAAAAACACAGGAACAATACTAAATGACGATACCTAGGAGTGAGTTGTTCGACTTTTCAAGTCATCCAATTATCCGACAAGCTATGCAAAATTATATGACGTTTGGATCAATCGTAGATTTTGGCAGTTTTATAGCTGAGTTAGACAGGCTGATCAAAGAAAACGAAAAATTAAGGGGCAAGGAATGCCAAGGCGAATTCAGCATGAGCGTGGAGAGTGCCAGGCTTTAGTTAGCTGGTTTCATCTGCAGCACCCTAAAAAACTTATTGTGCATGTTCCTAATGAGCTTGTTAGAAATATGTATCAAGCCGTGACACAGGTTGGGATTGGTCTTGTGCCAGGCTTCCCAGATTATCTTATATTATGTGCTCGCGGTGAGTGGCATGGCCTAGCGATTGAAATGAAGGCGAACGGCAAGATGGGTGTCGTATCTGCGGAGCAAATTGCAATCATAGAAAAATTAAATCTCGAGGGCTACAAGGCTGTGTGTTGCCATGGTTTCGAAGAGGCCCAGAAAATTGTAGCTGACTACATGGCCCTGGGAGAGGTTAGTTAATGGGTTTTTTGCTGTTAATGATACTTGTGATATGCGCGTTATTCGCGTGGGCAAAGTAACGCTAAAAGTGGCACAGTAAAGTTAAAAATGCCTATGCAAATGCCCCAAAAGATGCCCACTTGATAGTAAGTGTAACAGCCGGAAAAAAGGCTGCACCCCGCTAGGGAGAGCGCAGCGAAACGAGGTATTTCTTGATTTTTAAGTGCTGTTGTTATGTTTTTTATCATTATCTTGCAGCCACTAACATGTCGCAAACTGTTCTAAATTGTTGATTGTCTAGCTCAAGAGCTATGGTGTAAGATTTTTGACTATCTTTAACTAGCAGCGTGTAAGAACTATCGTTTGCGCTTACAACTTCAACGCTAAAATTACTATTTGCTACTGTGTATCTTTTGCATGCTCTCTCGGTCATTTTTTTATTCCTGTTTCAAAAATATTTTAAATTCTTCTCTGCTGTCTATCATGGCTAGCGTGTCAGTAAAGTATCGGTCATTATCGTTGATTGTCATTATGAGGTCATCCATCAGTATTTGGGGTACGTTTATCTGCCCGAGGTTGTAAAGCCAGAAATCTTGCAAGAGCGCGTCAGCATCGTTGTATAGCGCCATCCTGCCGCTGGTCATTGGCTCCCTGCAAAATTCCAGTATTTTTCCCGCATGCATGTTTATCTCTCTAAAGAAAACAGCTTGTGTAAAATCTTTCATATCCATAATTTACTCCTCAGTTTCTATGTTAAAATTGTATTCGTTTTTAAGTCGAGATCTTATAGTTTTTATGACTCTATGCATAAGCTCTATTCCGTCTATTCCGTCTAGTTCATCGTCACCCCCTGAAGATTGGCTGCCTTCGTAAATTTTGTTTATCAAAAGAGCCATAGCGCTAGCCATTGCGTTTAACGATTCAACGTTTCTATAATCTTTGCATGTCTCTAATATTTTACAATGAATTTCATGTGACTTTTCAATATGTTTTATCAATTTTTCATGGCCAACTATTACTTCCCACATAAGATCTAACCCTTCTTTTCTAAGCACGGGTGTTAGTTCTTTGTGCGACTCCCTTAAGTTCTTTATAATAAGCGTCATGTCGATAATTTCTTGCTTGTAACCCATTTTTTTACTCCTCTTCGTCTTCGTCAAAATAATCATTATCGTAAGTTACCTGGTATTCCCAAGGGTTTTCGCTGTCTTCAAAAACCAACATGCTGTTTTCAATTCCCATTTTTAAATGTCCTTTTTGCTAGTTACTGATGTAATACTGTCCAGATCTGTAAAAGATATTACATAATCACAATCTTTTACACCAAAGCACATAATGTAATCTTGCAATGCTTCAAATCTAGTGACACCTTCTGCTATTGCCTGTACGCCAGCATCCGGCGCCCCGTCATAATTGTCGTCAATCACACTCCAGCTTAAGTCATAATGTTGGCTAAAAGTTAGCTTTAATGTTGATTTGCTCATTATTTTAACTCCAGTTTGCGGGTAGGTTTGCCGGTTTTTGCGCAAAGCTCATACTCGAGTGGAAATTCAGCTTTTAGTAGTTTGCTGTCTATTGTTGTGGCGCCTTTTACCCAGTTGTAAGTCACAATTTCTGCACCTGTTGCGTCTATGACAGTTGTAAACTCACCCAATGATTCACGAATTTGGTCGGTCAGTATTTTGAATGCCATTTCCTGAGCTTTAAGCATTTTGCGCTGCTCTTTTGCGCACGCTATTAGATTGGCCAAAACTGCGTCTGCAAAAAGTGCGTCAGCTTGAACAGTTACTTTTGTGGTTATCTGCACTACGTTTGATTGAGCCATTTCATTATTCCTCGTTCGTGTTATGTTTTGTTCATGTGTTTATATTAGCACCGGTGTTAACGACTGTCAACGGTTATTTTATTACTTTTATATATTCCCAGTGTTCTTATCAGCACGCTTCTAATGTATGCAGACACGCTAAGCCCCTCATTTCGCGCTTTTTCCTCTATAGCTGCGTGTAGCGTTTCGTTTACTCGTACATCGATTCGTTTATCGTTTGTCATTTTTTAATCCTTTTGTTTTCCGAGACTTTTTACAAATTCTTCTAGCTCTGCCCATTCTTTATCCTCCTGAGATGCAATCTTTTTGCTGATTCTCAGGGTTTCCGCTGCATACTCTTTAGTGCCTGGGGTTTGGGAGAGATTCCATTTTTTCATTACGGCGTCTTTGAAACTTATTACGTTGCTCATGCTACAACCTCTTGCCCGTGTTCATCTACTTCTATCAAGTCAATATCCCAGCAAAATTCTTCTAATTCTTCCAATGATTGTGGGAATTCAGTAAGCCCAAACCATTCATTCAGGTTGCCCTCGTCAGACATGCGGTCAAAGTCTGCTTTCCAGTTTTCGACTGTATCTATGCTGCCAGTGTTTGGGTTTATTAGTCTTCTCATTTTCTTATTCTCTCTCGTTGTTAATGTTCGTCACTAAGGATATTGTACGACAAGCGCGTACAACTGTCAACACTTATCATTCTAAGATGCAAGCTTTTAATTATTTCTATACATCAATGCTGAAAAACGAGAATCTTTCTTTATCAGGTCTCTTAGCTCGTAAGGGCAGCAGTAGCATTCGTCATCATCTCCGGTCATATAATTATCAAAGCTACACGCTATATGTGCGTGGTCGCTAAATTTGAACGGTAGACGTAAACCCCTCACTTTCTTCATCTGCTCGGCGGCCCATGTGTAGCACGACTCGACTATCTGTGCGTTTTCCTGCGCGAGTGTTAAGCTCTTGAAGAGGTTAGGGGTGTTTAGCGCTTCATCCCATGCCATTACTGTCGTTCTTGTCATTTGCGTATCCTCGTTGTTAATGTTCGTCACTAAGGACAGTGTACGACAAGCGCGTACAACTGTCAACACTTATTTCCACTCCCTTTGGATTATTACGTACTCTACCTGTGGGATGCTTCTATCTCTATTGTGATCAATGTAGCTATCTGTTTGGTCTGTGCTACCTAGCTCGTATCTTTGGCATATTTCAAACACCTTGCTTACGTCTTCTACTTTAACATCATGAAAAACGCTAACATTGAAGTTTCTAACAGAAACGCTGAACTTCTCACTAGGGAAAGCCGCTTTTAGTTCTTTTCTGATTAATGATGATACTTGTGCTTCTGTACTTCTTGTCATTCTCTTATCCCCTGTTGTTAATGTTCGTCACTAAGGACAGTGTACGACAAACGCGTACAACTGTCAACAACTATTCACACAAATGTTAATAAATAATTGCAAATACCTAAGCCGTGCGGCATAATTACTCTATACTTTGTAGTGAAAAAGGGAATATAAATAAGTATGTCAACTAATAGGGTGAGATGTTTTCGATGTCGCGGTCAAAAAAAATATATTGGCATGGGCGGGATAGAGCGCGATTGCGAGGTATGCGATGCAACAGGCACAGTTAAAAAAATAAGCTTAAAGCCTGCTGCTCCTGTTGCTGAAGTCGAACACGTAGAGCCTGTCGCCGCTGCAGAAGTTATAGAAGTTATAGAAGTTATAGAAGTTATAGAAGTTATAGAAACTATAGCGTCAATCGAGCCAAATTCAGTTGTTGACGTTCAAAGTGAAGTTCAGGTTCAAGCTATTACAGAGGCGCACGCTCCCACAGTTAAGACCGGCCCAATCTTTGCTGGTTATGACGATGAGTTAATGCGTGCTGTTCTAGCCGAACCAACGATGACCACGGAGAACTGGCGCCTAAAATATGCATCTACTTCTATTACTACAGATGTGCGACAAAGACATTCTATTAGAGAGATGTATGCAGCAAGCCAGCCAATCGCTGACAGAAAAGTTGACTTGTCCGCTAGTCAAGATGCGGCGGTTAATGATGATGTGGACTATAAGAAATTTGTAGCTAATGAAAAAAAGATGGCAGCTAAAGCTGCAGTAGCAAAAGAAAAATCCCCACCCAGCGCAAAAAAAGAAAATAAGAAAACTGGGGTTGGCGGAGTATGAGCAACATAATAGACCCTGCAAATTTGAGGATGTTTGACCCCGACAAAAAGAATAGTATCTGGGATCCAAATTCAGAGTTTATGAAAGAGTTAGAGCTTTATAAGTTGCGCAGTGAAATCAAGCCTAGAAAAGTTAATGTGATGCTGTCTCAAGTGGGTATGATTGACGACATGATGAGCGAGGAAGGTACAAAACGTCTGTATGTTCCAATGGAAAAAGGATTTGTAAAATAGCTAAAGTAGGCAGACCGACACTTTACAACATAGAATTAGCAACTCGCATTTGCGAGGCTACAGCTACATGTACAGATTCATATGATAAAATAAAAGACAGTAACCCAGGTTTTCCAGCTCGCGATATTATGAGGTTATGGCGTTATAGACACTTAGAATTTAAAGGCATGTACTCTGTTGCAAAGCAAGAGCAGGCCGAATTATACGTTGAAGAACTGAGAGAAAGAGCGCGTGACGACTCGAATGACTTGATACCTGGCATCAATGGCTTGTCGAGTAATGCGGGCGCTATTGCGCGTCACAGGCTGATTATTGACACTGACAAATGGATTGCTTGCAAGTTGTTGCCTAAAGTTTATGGTGAGAAGCAGCAGGTGGAGAATACACTAATAGTGCATGAAGATACGCTGAAGGATTTGAAGTGATGACAAAAGAAGAGCTGTATTCTGCATGGTATGAAATGAATAGCTTGCAACTATCTAGTCACCCGCTAGTTACTTGCGAAATAAAAGAGCGAGCAAAAAAAGCTTGGTCTAAGCTTCAAGATATGTTTGTAGATGAGACAAACGAGGCAACCACAGAAACAAGAAAACTAATATCTTTGCTTGAAACGGTTGAAGACACTTTAAAAGACCTGAAATAATGGCTAAGCTTTCCCCCGAAGTAAATTTACACATTAGAACGCTAAAAGCTCGCATAGTTCAATTGAACATGACGCGACCCGCTAATTACGATGTCACAATTGCGTCAATTGAGAGAGAAATTCAGTTAATTATCGACAACAATCAGACGGATTTGAAAAGCAATTGAAAAGAAACAAAGCAGAGGAGCATATTAAAACATACATAAGCGGTTTGATGCGCTGTATTGCAATACTTCAAAAAGATAGGGTCATCCCTCATACACTCGCTATTCAATTGCTGCGTTCTAAAGTAGACAAGGCTTTGTATGAGTGCCGCAAAAACTCTGATTATAGCAGCATAATTGACAGTTTAGGAATAAACGATATTGAATAAAGAGTTAAATCTAGAATGACTGAAGAGTTAAAGCCGTGCGCCCATTGTGGCGAAATCGAACTTGGAATATTCCATGCGCCGTTACAGGGGCGTTTACACTATGATGTTTTATATGTGTATTGTTATAAGTGCGCCGTAAGGACTAGAGATTATATATTTCTAAATGGCATCGATAGGTGTATTGAGGTAAGGATGGATGCGATTCACGCATGGAATAAGCGTGTCGACAAAACCCAATAACATCGACATGTTATAATGATGCATCGATAGTGTGTACAGTTTATGCCCCCGTTCCCTTCGGTTAGCGTACGTAGACCAGTGGTAAATTAGGGGGCTCCAGTTTGACCTCGGCGTGATAGCTCGGCTGCCGAGTGCAAAATGTGTGCCGACACACAAGCTTTCATTTGTGGCTTGACCAAATATAAATGTGCATCCTACTAATGAACCCCTGTTGATCGTATGCAATGGGGGTGGGTGTATTAGAGTTTAAAGTTTATGCGTGGCAGCGGAGGCTCGAATACGCCGTGTCGCCACGCTCCATATTAAGGGCAATCCATGGATGAAGAAGACCTGGCTATACGTCAAAAGCTTAAAGATAACTTCGAACATTACGCTCTTAAGTGTTTAAAGATACGCACCAAGAGCGGCGATATAGAGCCGCTCATATTAAACAAAGCTCAAAGCTATGTGCACGCAGCAATGGAGGCCCAGCTTCTTGAGTTAGGTATGGTTCGCGTGCTGCTTTTGAAGGGACGACAGCAAGGTATGTCCACGATGACCGCGGGCAGATTCTATCATAAAGTTAGCTATAACTTCGGCAGGCTGGCATTCATACTAGCTCACGACCTCAACGCAACTGGCAATCTGTATGATATGGCGCACAGATATCACGAGCACACCCCAGCCCCAGTAAAGCCGATGGTTTCAAAGTCTAACGCCAAAGAGCTGGTGTTCGGAATACTCGAGAGCGGTTACAAGCTTGGCACAAGCGAGAACAAAAACGTTGGCCGCTCCATGACTATTCAATACTTGCACGGCTCAGAGGTTGCATTTTGGAAGAACACCACGGACCACAGCAAGGGCGTCTTACAAGCGGTACCAAATGCGCCGGGGACAGAGATCATTCTAGAATCTACAGCAAACGGCGTAGGCAACTGGTTTCACAAGATGTGGCAAGACGCTGAAGCTGGGTTGTCAGAGTACATCGGTATATTTGTACCGTGGTTCTGGCAGCGCGAATATGTAAAAAAGTTACCGAAAGACTTCAAGCTGACACCGCAAGAAACAGAACTGGCTACGCAATACAATCTTACTTCTGAGCAAATTAACTGGCGTCGAACCAAGGTGGTGGAGTTCTCGGCTAATGGCGTTGATGGGGCTAAAGCTTTTAAACAAGAATACCCATGTTGCGCCGCTGAAGCTTTCATATTGTCGGGCGAAGACAACTACATACCGTCCGACGTTGTAACTAGGGCGCGTAAAACAAAAAATGTGGAGGGCTACGGTGCGTTGGTTATTGGTGTCGACCCTGCTCGTTTTGGGGACGATAGAAGTTGCATATTGCGCAGGCGGGGGCGCTTGGGCTACGGGCTTGAGTCGCACGTTAAAAAAGATACGATGGAAATTACAGGTATTGTTTATCAAATTATACTTAAAGAGAAGCCTGCAAAAGTATGCATTGACATTGGTGGCCTTGGCGCTGGTGTTTACGACAGATTGCGCGAGTTAGTGCCCGACGCTCACATCTTGGTAGCCGTAAACTTCGGGGCGAAACCCTTCGATGGTCAAAGGTATAGAAACAAAAAGGCTGAAATGTGGGGAGGGACGCTTGAGTGGTTGAACGAAGAACCATGTCAAATACCTGACTCGGACGAACTGCATGCAGATTTATGTAACACAAAGTACAAGATAGACTCTAACTCTAGGCTAGAGATGGAGTCTAAAGCGGCCATGAAGAAACGCGGCATTAGGTCTAGTGATTGTGCGGACGCATTAGCTTTAACGTTCGCTCTTCCTGAGTCTGCATTTCACGCAAACAAAAAACAAGATGAAGTGCTAAACTTGCTTAATGAGAGCTTTGACGCAAGAATGGCAGCAAGAAACAAATCAGGGAGGTAGTTATGTCAGGTGTAATGGGTGTTGGTCAGGCGGAAGACGCCCTCATTGACGGTAAAATAAATTTGTCATCGATCAAAAAAGACATTGAAACGTTTCACAAATATTTTGAGCCAAATTATAAAACCTTTCGTGAGTTCTTTAAGCTGACGTTTCAGTCGACTTTATCGCAAGCTGAGAAAGACAACTTAGAGTTAATAGGTAAGCCCGCGCTCGAGTTTGCAATATTCGAAGCGTATATATCTAGATTGCGCGGTGAGTTCTCAAAACAGCGCCCGTCAATGAATGTTCACGCAGCCGAGGGCTTAGCTATTGGCAAGCTGGATGACCAATACTTAAAGCTTATGAAAGTGTCACAAGCTCACTTGGACGAAATATTTCTGGCGTCAGACAGCGAAGGTTTTAGTGATGATATGTATTGCGACACTGCAGCCGGTGGGTTTGGGGTTGCAAAAGTTGTCACGGAATACTTGAACGAGAAATCATTTCTGCAGAGGATAAAGCTAGATAGAGTAGCAAACCCATGCATGTGCGGCTTTGACCCGCTTGCAATGAAGCGTCACAAAGGGGATGGTCGCTTTTGCTTTGAGCTGTACCCAATGTCACAAGAGGAATTTGCAACAGAATTTGGCAAGGCAAAAGCTAAAACTTTCAACTTTACACGCTCTGTCCAGAATTTTAATTGGACATATACAAATCAAGATATAAAAATAGTGCTAGTGGCTGATTACTACGTGAAAGTGCCTAAAGTTACGACGCTTGTTCGCATAGCTGAAAACACGCTAGATTGGCCTCAAACAATGATGCTTCCTGAGTATAACAAGCGTGTGAAAGACTTTGACGGAATAGAGCAAGTCCCCGAAATTTTAGAGCGACGCAAAACCACTGCAACTTCAATTTGGCGCTACAGAATATCGCAAAATGAGATACTAGATAGCGAAGAAACGTTCTATCCTATGTTGCCCTATGTGTTTTTTGATGGCAATTCGGCTTATGTTCAAGAGGAGCAAGGCGGACAAATGCGCCAGAGATGCAAGCCTTACACTTATCACGCGAAAGGTGCGCAGCGCTTGTTCAACTTCGCAGGGCAAACTATCGGGCAAGAGCTTGAAGACATGCCCCGCAACACCTATATGATACCAGTCAGAGGTATACCTAAAGCGTATATCAAGCAATGGCAATACCCTCAAATGGCTGGCACTCTAGCGTATAACGATGTTGACCCCGAGAACCCGAATTCGCCGGTTGCACCTCCCACTGTCACGCAAAGAATGCCCACCCCTCCCTTGGTTCAAGAAACATTTGTAGGTGCGCAAGGAATTATTCAGCAAACTTTAGGGTCTTACGATGCAATTCTAGGCGTCAGAGGCAATGATATATCCGGCAAAGCTATTCAAAACGGCGCGATGCAGTCAGACGCTGCAGCTATGCCCTATTATGTGAATTTCATTATCTCGATGCAGAGATGTGCGGAGATTATCCTCCACTTGATGCCGCTAATATATAACACGCCTCGAACTATTCCAGTTAGACTTCCAAACGGCAAGCGTGACTATCAAGTCATTAACCAACCATACCCTAAAGTGGACAAACAAGCAGAAATGCAGCAAAAAGCACAGCAAATGGGGTTGGGTGGAGTTCAGAGTCAACTGGAAGAGTCCGGCGAAGAAAGTGCGGAGTCTGAAGAAATGGAAGACGCATTAATGTTTAATTATGACCCTCACGATTTAAATGTAATCGTTGAGCCAGGCGTAAACACTCATGTGCAAAAGCAATTATCTTTTGAGCTGTTAACTCGCGCAATGGAAGTGTCACCTACGCTAGCTGAGTTCTTTAATCGTCAAGGCTTGCCGGTAATCCTAGAAAGTTTAGACTTGCCAGGCATCGAGGCGTTAAAAGATATGGTCGAGCAGTTCCAAGCGCAGATGGAGAAAGAGCGCCAAGCCGCTGCAGACCAACCGCAAGAAATTGACAAGATGGTTCAGGCCGAAATGGAGAAAGCAAGGCTAGATTCAGAGGCTCGCATGCAAAAAATAGAAGCTGATTTCGCAGTGGCTATTGCTAAGATTGCTGAAAAGCAGGAAGAAACAGAGCTGAAGCGCCAAGAGCTAGAGCTTAAAGCACGCGAAGCAAACATCAGGCTAAACATGGACCGGGAAAATGCGGCATCGGCTAACACTTCCGCAACTATCCAGCAAGCGATTGACGTAATGAAGCATCAGGGCGAGCAGAAACAGATTGAAATGCAAAACGAGGCGCAAATGCAGCAAGGTGAAGTTCCCCCACAAGGATAGAACCGATTTGCTACCGGTTTTAAAAGATCGGTAGTGCGTGGCTGCAAGACAAGGAATCGAACCTTGATTCGCGGATTAACAGTCCGTCGTATTACCGTTATACTATCTTGCAAGATTCAAGAATTGACGCCCTTACTTTAGGCACATGGGTGTGAGCTAGGGAGCTGGACGTCAATGTTTATTGTACCATTATGAATCTAAGCTTCATACCTTCCAGGTTAAAAAAAACATATTTACAAATGAATTTATATGTGGATGAAAGTTGTTCAAAATTTGCACAACCAAGACCTTGCATGCTATATTTAACACAGCTTATCTGCCACGTGCAGAAAAAGTGCCGTGAGTCGTTGAAAGGCGATTCATGATAACTGACGGGCAGCATAACCCGGTATACGTTCCGACACGGTAAAATCGGCACACGTCGTGCAGACGGTCTACGTTATCTTTAACGGTTAAAAAAGAAAGGGAAGTTTTAAAATGAGTAGTGAAGATATTGCGACAGACTTAGGTCAACAAGATGAAGCGGCACAATCTGCACCTGTAGCACAGGAACGTATGATTTCGCAGTCTGAAGTTGACAAAATAGTACATGCGAAGATAATGCGCGAACGTGAACGTAGTATGGGTGGAATGCAACAAGCGCCTAATGCTCAAGCTGGTGGATACAACGAGGAAGAGCTTCTAGAAAAGATGGCTTCACGTATGCAGAAACAGCAGGACGAGCAACGCCAAAACTATGAACGCGACCAACAGAAAGCGCAAGTTGATGAAATAGCCAAAAGCTACTTAGAGAAGATGGAACAAGGCAACGAGCTTTATGACGACTTCAAAGAAGTAACCGAAGACTTTTCACCAGCTACTTATCCTCAAATTACTATTATGGCGAGCCAATACGATAACTTACCAGACATCATGTATGAGCTGAATAAGAATCCTAGAAAGCTTGTCGATTTACATGTGCTAGCCCTAACCGATCCGCCTAGAGCGAAAAAGGAAATGGCTAAATTGTCTCAGTCTATTAAACAGAATGAAACAGCACTTGTGAATAACTCAAAGTCGCCTGCTCCACTATCCAAAATGAAATCTTCTTCTGTAGCCGGGCAAGATAGCGGGAAAAAGACGATCAAGGATTTAAGGAAGGAAGCCAGATTTAGAGGCTAGTATTCACACTTAAAGGCCATCCCAGTATCTAGTCCGATGTAAAATTTTTAACATTGGAGATAATACTATGGCTGTAGACGCCACAAATATATTACAACAAGTTGCCACTTACCAAGAGTCTGACTTGGCATACTTGATTAACTTAAACTGCTTTGTAACTACCGCTAACACCAAGTTCAAGAATTTTGAAAATGAAATTGGCAACTTAGGCGACACAGTTACATTTGATAGAACACCACGCTATGTAACAAACAATTCTTTAGTTATTACAGCTCAAGCGTCTGTTCAGCGTGTTCAAACTTTAACAGTTGATAACGCACAAAACGTAGCTTACAACTTCACATCGCAACAAATTCTATTTAACGTGGACGAGTATTGGGACAAGTTTGCCAAGTCTGCAGTTGAAGAATTATCAGCTAACGTTGAAGCTTCAGTAGCTAATGTATGCGTGCAAAACACATTCAGGTTTTACGGTGATGGCGTAACACAAATCACAACATTCAACCAATTAGCTAAAATGCTTAGCTTTTACAGAAACTTTGGCGCACCTAAAAATTCAACTAAAGGTTTCTTGTCCGACATAGCTGTGCCTGATATCGTAGGCTCTGGTTTAAATCAGTTTGCTACAAAGCGTAATGATGAAACAGCAATGAGCTGGGAAGTAGGTTCGTTCAGTCGATGTGAATGGTATCAGTCAAACTTATTGCCGGTTCACCTAGCTGGCACTGAAGGTATCGAGGGTTCAGTTCTTACTGTTGTATCAACAACTAAGAATACTAACGGCGAAATCACTGCAATTACTTTCTCCGGCACAGATGCCGCGTTAGATGCAGCGTCAGTGCTACAGTATGACAAGTTCCAATTCAGCGATAACATAGTGGGTTTCACAAACTTAAGATTCCTAACATTTATCGGCCATTTTCAATCAGCAAGCCCTGTGCAATTTGCATCAGCATCAGTAGCAGCTTCAACTGCCGGCCAACAAGTTACAGTAACTTTGTACCCTCCGTTGTTGCCAGGCGCTCTACAAGCTGCATCAAGCGACACTATGAATATCAATGTGGATATCATAGCTGGCATGCAAGCAACTGTACTGCCTTCGCATAGAGCTGGTGTTGTGCATGCTGGTGAGCCTGTGTTCCTTGCAATGCCGAAATTACCAACACAAGAACCGTTCTATTCAGCTTCTGAGTATGACGAGGATACCGGCGTTGCGATGCGATGTTATTGGGGTACTGTGCTTGGGCAGAATCTCCAAGTGATGGCTCACGATTGTATCTGGGGCTATACTATGGTGCCTGAGTACGCAATGGCGGTCATTTTTCCACTGTAATTAAACTTAGCGGGCATCGTCTGACGGATGGTGCCCTTAATTAATCTAAATAAGGATTTTAAATTATGACCACATCAAGTTCAGGCTCAATACTACCAGGTAGCCCAATGGTTAATCTTGGTAATTTATACGTAAGAGGCGCAGGATTAATATTTTTAACAGGGACTACGCTTACTGTTAGCGCAGGCCAAGTTCGTGATTCTACAGATGCTAACGACATTCTTGTCGGTGGCAATCTGTATTCTAACCCTAGGGTTGCAGCGTCAGACGTTACAGTTAACACAGCTTTAACTGGCGCATTGGGTGTAGATGTTGGCGGCGGTGCAGCAATCGTTGCTAGTACAATGTATGCTGTTTATGTGATTGGCGATTCACGCGGATTTAATTCAGGTTCTGCCGTATTGTCAGCAAGCTTCACATTGCCATCTTTGCCGTTAGGCTATGACATGTATCGCTATGTAGGCTCTGTTTCTATGGATGGCGCAAAGGCTGTTCGTAAATTCTCACAAACTGGCGCAGCTTTAGATCGCACAATGTGGTATGACCCAGGCACAGGACCAACCACTTTAGGCGTGGTGATACCTAGCTCGCGCACAACCGCATCTACAGCGTTTGTATCTGCCGGCACACTTACTACTTTGATTCCACAATCTCCTGTGGAAGTGCTTCTAAATGTGAGCTATACACCCAATGCGGCAGATGACATTATAAAGTTCGCCCCTTTCGGTTCAACTGGTTCTTACGCTTCATTTTCAGGGGTTGCCGCGCAACTTCAAAACACAGTAGTTAGGGTTCCTTCTGCATTAAATGCCACCCCTGTGATGGATGTGGTTGTTGCTACTCCTGCGGCTATTGGCGCATTAGTAATAACAATGAATGGTTATGTAGACCAGCTATAATGATTAGAGGGTTAAGTTATGACATATTCAGTTACGAAATTAATAACCGAGGCTTACTACAGTTCAAGTGTTGTAAGCCGACAATTTGAGACGATACAAGGTTATCAATTAAATGATGGTTTGTTATGGCTTAACCAGCTTTTAGGCGACAAGGCCCTGGACTCTGGGGATATTCCATACATCACTCAGCAGTATGCATTTAACGCGGTTGTCGGGCAGGAAACTTATTTCATTCCAGGTCTTGCGAGTATAGATGCGCTGGTGTTTTACATCGGCTCTGTTCGCTACCAAATGAATTATGTTGACAGAATTAAGTATTTTGGGTCACCCCGAGCAAACAACATTAACGCGCTGCCAGTTTCATACACTTACGAGCGTGTGCCTGGTGGGTGTAACATCTGGGTGTACTTCTGGCCTCAGCAAGCGTTTGAGTTTAACGTTACGGGCAATTTCTTTATAGACAGCGTTACGCTTAACCAAGATTTACAGTCCAAGGTTACGACAGCAAACCTAGGTGTTGCAAGCGTCGTTCTTCCTGGGACAATTAGCGCTGGTCAACTTGTTGTTAACGGGGTTGATTTAGCGGGAACATATGCTGACGCATTAGCATTGGCAACATATATAAATACTGGCATCGTTGTGAATGTAACGGCCAGCCTCATTAACTTTGAATTTGTTTTGAGTAGTGTCTCGGGGAAGACCATAACCATTGTAACTAGCGGGATATTAAATGCCCCTGTGCTTGGTCAAATCACATTTAGAGACTTTAGCTTGCAAGACGGATATTTTTCACAAAACTTTTACGCTTTGGTGTTTGATGCTTTTTATACTAACTATCTTGAATATCAGTTGTCCGAGCGTATTTGCCAAAAGCTAAACTTTGCCGTGCCAGATGGGGTTGCAGACCAACTAGCAAGATATAAGCTTCAAATATCTAAAATGGCTGAACCTCTTGATCTTCGCTATCAAAAAATTAGCGTTTTAGGTCAAATTAAGGGTATTAATTATGCAGCCGTCAATATTGGTCGCGGCTACACTACAGGCGGATTATAATAAATGACTAGCAGCAGAGTTACGCCAAAATCAACCCAAGAAAAGCTAGATTTAGTAGGCGGCTCTACGTTCGGCAAATACTCTAAGATTAGTGCAGCTAAAACATTTAACATGTACATATCAAGCGCGGGTGTTGAGGGTGCAGAGGACCAGCAAAATTGGATGGTGGGGTTTCCTGGTTACCAGAGAGTCTTAAACTTGTTGCCGTTTCCTAACCCTTATCCTGACCCACCTTTACCACCAGATAATGTCCCTTCCGGTCAAGGGCGAGGTATATTTTTATCTGTGCGTGGTAATTTTATTATTGTTGTTGTGAATAGTGTCGTATATTCTTTAAGCCCCACGCTTGGGCAGTCTACAGTTGGGGCCCTCAATACATCTTCTGGCGAGGTTTTCATGGATGAGAATTTAAATTCTCAGATATGTATAGTTGACGGACAGGATGCTTGGGTTTATCAGTATGGGGCTGGGGCTAAATTTGAGAGGCAAACAGATGCAGTTTTAGGGACCGGGGCTTTAGTGCCTAATTATGTTGAATACCACAACACCTTCTTCTTGTTTGGAAATAAAAACCCTACTTCTAACGGCGCTTTTTGGTACGTGTATCAATTTAACGTCGCAGGTGCCCCCCCTGATAACGCCCTTATATTGCAGTTGACAGTGGGCGGACAGTTTGCGATTCAAACAAAAGCAGATTCAGCGCTAGCTGTTAAAAGGATACCTGCTCGTTCAAGTAACGTGTTAGTGTTTGGTCGCACGGTGTGCGAGGTATGGACGCAAACAGGCGGCGCTGAAAACTACACAAAAAATCCTGCGCTTAGCATTAACTATGGTTGCCAATCTGTATCCACAATTGCAGAGGGGGCAGACCTCCTTGTGTGGCTTGGGGTTAACAAAGAAGAATCCCCTGTGATATGTGCTTATGACGGAACTAAATTAAAGAATATTTCCACGGATGGCATAGACACATTGTTAGGGTCAATAAAGCACCCTGAAACGTCTACTGCAATATTATATCGTGAAGATGGTCACTTGTTCTATATCTTAACTTTTTACGACGATGAAGATAACTTGACTTTAATGTATGATTTTAACACAGGGCTGTTTTCTAACTTAACCAATCAAGATATGAATTTTCATCCGGCACGCGGGATAGTCTACTTTAACCTGAAAACTTATTTCGTATCGCTTAGGAATGCAGCGCTTTATGAGATGGATTCCTCTATAAACTATATAGACGAAAATTTACCGCGCACAAACGCACAGTCAGACTACAATTCTAATCTAGTCTATGAAATGCAACGCATGCGAATCACATCAAACATAAGAATGGCAAACTCTGGAAGATTCATAGTTAACGGCTTAAATATAACGCTAGAGCAAGGATCGGACGAAGACTATACCGGAGTTAACATAATAGATGGCATTATAACAGAGGCAACAAACAACGCCCCGTTAGACCAAATTGTCACAGAATTTGGAGACATAATAGTTACCGAAGACTCGGGGAGTGGCACAACTGGCGGCCTGATTTCTAGGCCAGACTATACACCTAGAATTGACTTGAGATTTAGTAAAAGTGGCGGGGTAACATGGAGTAACTACGTATCACGCAGCTTGCACGCCCTAGGGTTCAGGCAGAATATTTTGCAATGGGAAGGGATGGGCGGGGCAAATGATATCTGCTTTTGCTTTAGGTTTTGGACGACAAGCAGGCTTATAGTTAATAATGGCTTGGTTGATATAATTGTTTAAGGGGCGATATGAGCGGCACAAAATCAATACCACAATACGCCTTTAATGCAGAATATTCTGAGCAAGAGGTATACCAGGAATTATTGAATAGAATTTTAAGTGAATGGTTTCGCACGGACACGGGTTTCTTCTTGCCGAGCTTAACCAACGCAGAGGTTGCAACTTTAGTGGCCATAACGCCAGCCATACCAGCCCCCAGAATATGGTTTAACTCAGATTTGGGCAAGGCTCAGCTTTTGGTTTCTCCTGGTACAACGGAAGTTATAACAAGCGTATAGAAGGTAAGATATTATGGCATTTGATTTTAGAGATTTATTACCAGTAGCAGGAACCCTAGCTGGAGGTTACTTTGGCGGCCCAATGGGCGCATCTGCCGGTGGCGCAGTTGGCCAGATGTTCACAAAGGACAAAAGCGGCGACGGTGCATCTCAATATCTTGACAAGGTTTCAGGGTATGGGCATGACGCTTATGACCCATTCATTAATCAGGGCAGAGAAGCTTACGGCCAACTTAGCCCTCAATACTCTAAAATGTTTAACGACCCTCACGAGATGTATGACCAGGATGTAAGCAAATATAAGCCTTCGGCTCAATACCAATTTATGCAGCCTCGTATGAATCAAGCAATGGGCAATACCGCCGCTGCTGGTGGCTTTGTTGGTAATGAAGCAGATCAAATGAGCCGCACCCAACTTGTGCAGCAGATGTTAGGGTCTGACCTTGGCGCATATCTTGAAAACATAAACGGTATGAGAAATACAGGCATGAAAGGGCTGGAAGGTTCGGCTGACAAAGGATTCCAGGCGTCAGGAAGCTTAGCTGATTATCTTGGAAACTCTGCAGGAAACCAAGCTGGATTGTCGGCAACTATGGGCGCTCAAAAACAAAAAGGTCAGTCGGGAAATATGAATGATTTAATAAGTAACTTAAGTCGTGGATTTGGAGGACAGGCAGGCCAATCACTGGGCAGCAATCAAACCAAAATACCACAATACGGTAACAGTAGCGGTTTCAGCATGCCAAACAACTGGCTATCGGGGGGACGTTAATGCCTTTAAATCCATTAAATTTTAACCAGCTCTTGCACTCCCCTGATAACTCGGGGCTATCCAACATGTTTAAGAATTATTACGAAGGCATGGAAATGGCTCAGACGCCACAGAGATTGGCGCAAGAAAGATTGCAAGCAGACCTTAAAAACCAAATATCTGGGGTTGAAGCTGAGTATGCGCAGCCTAAAGCGCAAGCCGGCCTGCAGAAACAGCAGCAAGAGAATGAACTTTACCCTCAGATTAAGAGGGAGGAGATGGACTTAAGTAAAGCGCATAGGCGATCTTACGGAGCTGATGTTGACTATAAAAATGCTCAGGCTGAAGAAATAAACCAGCGCCTAAGCCAAAGCCGAGGCATGAGCGACTTGCCGGATAATGGCGTTCCATATTCAATGATGGGCGCAAACGAGAAGCTCGCAGCTTCAAAAGAGGTAACTCAGCAACAAAAGCTCGCACAAGGCCAGATGAAGGTCAACAAAATAGCCTATGAGCTCAGGAAAATAATGGAAGACCATCCAAAGCTTGCGGATGAATTTTCCTCGGCCTTCGCATTAGCCGGCGATAAGCCAAGCTTTCTTGCGAAGACTAAGAGAAACTTATTTGCCAACAAGAAAGATTTGGGGGCTTATGAAAAGTTTCTTAAACTTTCAAACGATCTGATTTTACAGCAGGGTGACGCTTTAGGTAAAAACTTTACCGACACAAAGGCTACTTTGCTAGCTCAATCTAAGCCAAACCCCAACAACACTGATGAAGCCAATAAATATCTTATTGATAAAATTATAAGTGAAACCGCGCCAGCGAAAAGATATCATCAAGCCTTAGAGAATGGCCGCAGAGGTCGTTATGTTCCACAGTTAAATATGGAAGCATACAGGGACAACTCAGAAGTTGAAGGGCTATCTGTCGATCTACAAAAGGGCATCGGCATGACTAAAGATTCGGAATCCAAAGATAAATCCTTCTCGCAAATGACCCCTGAAGAACTAATCGAGGCGTATAACAATGGGTAGAAGGGAAGAAATTGCAGCAGAAATGACCCGTCGAGGGATGGCTATCCCCCGAGCCTCTGCGCCGCAAGAATCTTCACGGCGTCAAGAGATATTAGCTGAAATGAAGCGACGCGGCATGCAACCTCCTGAGCAGCGTAACACACAGCAATTTCAAAGCTCTGACTATGAATCCCCAGATCAGGCGGTTTTCCAAGCTGCAAGAAACGCACCTCGTAACGCGTGGGGTATGGTAGAGCAAGGCGCCCAAGCGTTTAACGCCCTCGCAGAACATGAAGGCACCCCAGGGCAAAAGTTTGCTGATTACGGCAATACCGCTATGAGCAACTTAGTTGGTGGCGCTCATTCAGGCTTAAACATCCCTAGCAACATGCTTGGTTATGCGCAAGAGCATAAAGCTAGGCAGGGCCAGCGCGTAGAAGAAATGCGCCAAGAAAAACCTAATACTAAATTCCTAAATTTAGATCCAATTCAATTGTTACCTGATTGGCTGCAAGCCTGGAAACCATCTCAAGAAACGCACGACACCATGAATGCTGCCGAAAACTACTGGCAGCAAAAAGTAACGGACCCAAATTCTGCCGATACTCAGCTAGTAGGTTCATTGGCTCGTCAGATTCCAGGAGCGATAGCTACCGGCAACCCTTTCGCTGGTATGAGCGCGACGGCTCTAGGCGAGAATAGAAATCCTATTGAAGACATGCTGGGTGCTAAGTTTGCACAGAAAGCTGGTGGCAAACTGATTGAAAATGCCCCAAAGATTGCTGAGGTAACAGGAAAAGGACTGGAAGTTGGCAAGAATGTCGCTACAGCCCCAGTTAAAACAATTAAAAGAGCTGTAAACAAGGTTAGCGAACCTTGGAAGCAGAGGGCAGAACTTGGCGAATCTATAACTAAAGGCAAGCGCGATGTGTTAACCCATCAAGACACTATTAAAGAGGCAGGCAGGGTTATCGAGGACACTTACAAAGAGCATTTAAAGGATAATTCCGGCGTGTCAAAGCGCAATGTGGCAAACGATTTAAAAGAAATAGGTCGCTCAGAATACAATCATGGCTCAGAAAGATACAACGATTTTAATGCTGCTAAAAATGAAGGGCAAAAAAGGGTGTTCAAACCTGTTCAACCTGAATTCTTTGACAAGCAATTCCCGGGGATACGCGATGCTGTATCCAAAGAAACCAGGGCTGCAATCGACAATACGTTTGGCAAATATGCTGAAAAGACCAAGGTTAACCCACTAACAGGCAAGACAATTTTCGATGTCGATAAAAACGCACGCAGTCCAAATGTTGCGGAGTATGTAGAGCTACAGAGAAAGCTTTCTAGTGAAAAGCGCTCTTTAAGAAGCCGAGCCGACAACCCTGACATGATAAAATCTAAGAAGGATGTTTTACGCGGGCAAGCTAATTCAATAGAAAGATTAGAGTCGACACTAAATGATAGGATACAGGGGTCAGTTTCTGAGAAGGTGTTTGGCAAACACTTATCTAACCAAGAATTTTGGAAGGAAATTGTATCACCATTTACAGAAAATGGTGCATTGCATGATATGGTTTCCGGTCGCGGCAAAGTAAAGACATCAAACATTTTGGAAACTTTAGACGCAGAAGGATTACAAGCCCTTAAAGAGTCGTTGCTTAAGAGTCAGAAAGTTAGCGAATCTATTGGAAAGCATGATTGGCGCGGCGTTAATGTGACAAATTCTAAATCTCTAATCAAGGCGCTTGAGGGCGACCTAGGCAGGACACTGCCGGAGAATGTTAGAAATGCACTGCAAGAAAACTATGATATACTTAACAACTCCAACAAAATGATTGAAGCAATAAAACGGAAGGGCAAAGAACAGGCGTTAGACAAGTCGGTAATAGACAAGCGTATCGCCAAAATTAAAAGCTTGGGAGCTACTGTTGGCATTACGTCTGCCGCTGCCCCTACATTATTGAGGGTGATGAAATGGCTTTTATAATCTTACGGCCAAATAATGGTGGATGCTTCTATCCAGTAAGGGAGAGCAAAAACAATAACCCCAAAGATAAACAAAAAAGCCAGCATTTTATTCCCCTAAATATATACGTTGTTATGCACATAACTATAGCATACATATCAGAATCAGTCAACAGAGTGTCACAAATTTTCATGAATAATCGAGAGGTTTTCAAGATATTTAACCGCATTTCCCAGGGAGATTGTACAATCCTTAAAGTGCCCTATTCCACTATTGCACGCAACACACAGGAGGCCACGAATTGCACCTGTTGAATGACTATGGTCAACACAAAAATATTTTAAATTTCCATTTTTTGTTAAATATTTTTCGCTATGGACGCAGCAAATTGCACAGCAAGAGTTTTGTTTTTTCAAAATTTCATTATATTGCTCAAGGGTTAATCCATATAGCTTTATTAGTCGAGCATTTTGCGCAATTGGCTTATATTTATTGTTATAATGTTGTTTATGCCTTTGCTTCGTTGATAATTTATCATTATGTCTTTTGCTGGATTGAGAACAGCAAAGTTTGCAATAAGGACGCCTTATCTTGAACATATATTTAAAAAAATCTGACACGGGTTTCGTGAGCTTACATAGGGCGCAAGAAAGCTTAGTTGTATGCGAATCCCTTTCTATGCGTGAATATTCTCGGTCATATTTACGCCTAGCTTCTAAATTAGCGACTCTGCGAGCATGCTGTTGTTTATTTGCGCAGGCCCTGCATTCTATGCCAGGCCTGTTCTTTCTAAAGATTGCATTTTTTGCAGATATGGGGCCACAATTCACACAGATTTTTACTATATCTTCATTCATATGCGAAAATTATAGCAATCAAAATGGTTGTTTGCAAGGGGAAATTATATGAGTAGTCCAGGACTCGATGCGCGTTTTATTTCAAGCTTGGAGCTGGAAAGTTTTTTCGTTTCTAATCAAAATGGAGAGGCTAATGCTGGGGGAGTTGTTACTTTCTATAAAGATAGTGGCGCTCGTACCGACCCAAAGCTTGTTTATCAGTTAACCCAAGACCTTGGCACTGGGATATATTCTTATGTAGCGCTGCCTAACCCTATAACTTTGTCTGGCGTCGGTACATTTCAAGACGCAGCCGGAAACAACATAGCTGTTTATTACTTTCCTTACGATGAATTTGGCAATGAGGAGCTTTACTATATAACTGTCTACGATGCATTTGGCAATCTTCAGTTTACCCGCGAAGCTTGGCCGTACCCTTTTGGCTCTGCTGCCAGCTCCCCCACGGGCGGCAGTGACGTGTCAAATCAATTAAGCAACCCGCAGTTTGCTGTCGTTAACTTTATCTCCCCAATGTCTTTAACGTTAACTGGCGCACAAGATATATCTATCCCTATAGCGCCTGACTGGGATTTAAAATTTGTCTCTAGCGGCAGCAGCACCCTGGTGGTAACGCAGTTCCCCGTCCCAGGTAGCTCAAAATATCCATTTAACCCGCCATTTACTCTGCAGGTTGTATACGGAGCAAACGTTACGTCATGCAAGCTGGTTCAAACATTAAGAAACAACCCTGACTGGGCAGCTCCAACTGTTGCGACGGAAGCTGGATATTTGGCAGGGTCAATCATGCTAGGCATCGCCACGCAAGCTTCTATGGTTTACGTTACATCTGGCGGTGTTTCAAAAACAATAATAAACGAAACAAACAATACTGGTGCGCGTCTTCAATACAACGAAACAGTGCAACTTGAACTAGCGGCTAATGCGGACACCGGATTAACCGGCTTTGATCAAATAGTAATCAACTTGCTTTCCACCACATCTGAAGTAACTAATATTCAAGCGGTGCCTTTAGTCACCAATACAGCAGGTATTTTGTATGAACAGACACCAGTTAACCGCCAGATTGACCATTTGTATAATTATTATAATGACCTGCTACAGTTCAAACCTGTACCTAGCTATTTAGAGGGTTGGGACTTCCCGACAAACCCCTCTCAAATATTCGGGCCTACTATTGCAGCCTCTGCCATTGGCGCTAACAAATCTAAGTACGTTTGGGACCAAACTATTATATTCCAATCTGCCGACAGCGGTGTGGGCGTTACTCGATCAGCGGATGGGGCGATTGTTTTAACTGCAGCTTTAACCACGCAAATGGCAATGATTCAATATCAGCCGCAAATTATCGCTAGAAAAATGCTGTTTGATAAAATGGCAGTTCATATGGTGTTAGCAACAGCTGCGGTGCAAAACCTCACCGTATCCCTTTGGTATACAAGCGACGTGTCATTGCCAAGTGCGTTTGTGTCTAATAATTCTATCGTGTTAACACTTGACGCTAGTGGAACCGTGGCTACTAATAACGGCACATGGACCGAGGTACCTAGAAGCAATTTAGGTGATGCAACGGTTACAACCCTAGCATCCGCTGATTATCAGACTTTCATGTTAAACGGCTGGGATATGAACGGCAGCGCAGATATATCGACTGCTACTTTCTTTGCAGTTGTTGTCAGCACCAATGAAGTAACACTAGCGGACACTGTTGCTTTCAAGTCAGTGAGCGTATGCCCTGGGGACTTAGCTACAATCCCGGCGCCACAGTCACCAAGTGCAGTGTTGGCGGAGTGCCAGCGGTATTACGAGAAGTCTTTTGATGTGGCTGTAGTGCCAGTGCAAAATCTTGGCTTTAATACTGGTGAATTTGTATCTTTAGCAACTTTAGCGGGTGGCGGGCCCGTAGCGGGGCAAGTTATGGGGAGCATTCCCTATAAGGTTACAAAACGCATAACCCCATTATCGGTATTGATTTACAACCCTAGAGTTGGCGGTACAGCCTCACAGGGAGCTAACGAAACTACTGGGGCAGATTTTACAGCGACCGTTTTGGGTAACAATAGTGAGAATGGTTTTATCCTTACATGCACTCTCCCTACCACAACCCTTAGTGACAAGCTGGGGGTGCATTGGTCAAGCAATTCGATGCTTGGTTATTAACATATTTATTTAGGAGATTTTAGAAATGGCGGGAACTTTAAGCAACTACGGTTTGAACACCAACTTGAGCGGTGTGAATGGGTTTGGGCGGCGTCCAGCGAAAGATTTAATTGGCATCTTTAATACATTAATTGTCGCTACAACCGACACGGAGCTTGTGGTCCCTAATATCCCCGGTGTAGGAAGAGCTATCCACTCTCAAGCAGGGGACAAGAATGAAGTTTTAGCTATTTTCAGCTATGGGGGAGGGACACCTACAGTGTTTGTGGGCGTTAATGTGGCAAGCGCGGCCCCTGCAAACGCTCTAGGGGTTTTTACGGCTGGGAGTAGCGCGGTTAATCCAAGCTCTTATCTATTGAACGGCGGGGATACTTTGCATTTTTATGCGCTAGGTACAAGATACATTTCTATAGAGTTTTATTCCGCAAACTAATTGAGGAGCTAGAAAAATTACCACTAAATATAGTCAGTTTACCGCAGGCGGCTTAGCTAGAACTACCGACGTGACAGTAGGTTTGCGCAACGGCATAAATGTGCAGTTTACAAACGCAGGCATTGCCGATTCGCTAGGAAACGCCATTGTAACATATACGCAGGTGATAGCCCCTGGCTCTGGGGTTAATTACCTTGATTTTTCTAATGAAATATCTGGCGCGGCTCCTGCGGCAACCGCTAAAGGTCTAGATGATAACATCAATCTAAGGCTTCAAGGTAAAGGCGTGACTGGCTATGTTGAGATTGTTGGCACTGGCGCAATGATTTTACCGATTGGTACGACCGGTGAACAGCCTGCAGGGGCGGCCGGAGAGTTTAGGTATAACTCCACTACTGGCTTGATTGAGTGGTATGACGCTGTTGCTGCAGTTTGGAAGTCGGTATCTTCTGTAGCTGGGTCTGTGGTTTCGATTTCAGGCACTGCCAATCAAATACTTGTTGGGGGCACAGCAACAGTTCCTGTATTGTCTTTATCCCCAACACTGATAGCGCCTGGCACCGTTACTGTTAGCAATATGCTGTTAGATACTAATACTTGGTCTTCAACTTCTGGCGCTTTAAATATTACCCCTCTGTCTGGAGAAGATTTAAATATCACCCTCGCCTCTGGAGGGGAGCTTTTTCTTACTGGCGCAATGGATTTAATTCATACAGCTACCGAGAATGATGACCATGCATTAGAAATTGAATGTAATGCAGCTGGCTTCGGGGATGTTAAGGCTCTGGACATAAGCTATGTGACTGGGGCAGTAGCCGGCGGGTCTGACGAAGCAGCCATCTTGATCAATGTGGATGAATCGTTATCAACAGGCGGTCACGTTGCGGCCCTTGAAGTCCTAACAACCACAGAAGGCTCAGCTGATATCTATGGCGTGGAGACATTTGCTGGTGTTAACCCAGTACTGCAATCTTCAGGTGCGTTTGGTAATATGGATTCAGCTTTAAACAAAGCTGTCGATGTTCTTGCTGCTCTATCTTCAGGAGGCGCCGGTAATATCACTATCTTTGTTGCGGATAATGACACGATAACAATCGGTGATGCTGCGAAGTTCGAAGAAATGGAAATCATTATTGACACTCCATCTAGTGGCTCCGGTATACAGCCAACATTTGAGTATAGTGATGGTGTAGGGAGTTGGGTTACCTTCACCCCAACAGATGGCACAAATGGCTTCAGAAACTCAGGAGCTATTGCGTGGCTGGTTGGTGACTTGCCAACCTGGGCTGTGGGTACAGGCGCAGAATTCTTAATCAGAATTACAAGAACGAGAAACTCGGTGAGCACCACTCCTATACTAACTGAGGTTCAGATTGCGGCCACCACTGAATATCTGTGGGATAAAGACGGCGCTGTAAACGTTAAGTCTATGGATATAGACGCAAGCCAAGCATACAAAGTTGCAGGGGTAGACATCCTTGCTGATTCCGCTGGCGTAATGACACTTAGCAATATCGACAAGATAGACCCAACAACCGCTAAAACTATGGACATAGCAAATTATGCTCTTGATGCTGTAGGTTCTGATAGTTACGCTGTCACTCTCGACCCAATCCCTGCCGCTTACTATAATGGGATGGCTGTTAAAGCGAAGGTAGCCACTGCGAATACTGGCGCTGCCACAATTGATGTAAATTCTTTAGGCGCAATTGCCATCAACAAGCTTAATGACCAGGCTTTAGAGACAGGGGACATTGAGGCGAACCAGATTATAGAGCTGGTTTATAATTCCACTGGGCCTAAGTTCCAAATGCAATCACAGGTTGCTGCAACTCCATCAGTTGCCGCTGGTGACAAGATGGTGCAAACAGTGGTTGTCACACACGCGTTTTCTGCTGGTGATTGGGTTTACTTAAACGGTTCCGTGTGGACTCTAGCATCTAACGCGTCCGCTGCCACTGCTGAGAAAGTAGGTTACATCTCTGCTATCTCAACCACTGTGTCTTTCACCCTGCAAATGGGTGGGTACATAACCTCTGGTTTAAGTGGGCTTACTGCAGGACAAGTTAGCTTTTTAGGTGTAGGAGGGGCAGCCACAACAACTGAGCCATCAGCAGTGGGCGAGGTAATCCTTCCTCTTTATGCAGCTCAAACTACAACAACCGCAATCATGCTTACCTATAGGGGGGAGATAATAGGCGCGGCTAACACCTATATTGAACAAGATGGTTCGCAGATATTCGCAGCTGATGCTGAGGCATCTGATACTTACGTGATAACCCTGAGCCCCGTGCCGTCCAGCCTGGCAACCGGGATGGTTGTTTCATTCTCGGCAAACACAGCCAACACTGACGGTGCAACTTTAAACGTTAACTCGCTAGGTGCGAAAGCTATCCTAAAGAATCATGACACAGCCTTAGCAACTGGAGATATTGAGGCGGGGCAGGTTGTAACTGTTGTTTATGACGGGACACAGTTCCAGATGCAGAGCCAAACAGCTTCCGGTGGCGGCGCTTCGGCTGCAACCCAGGCTGAGCAAGAAACCGGTACAGATATAACTGTTTTTGTTTCACCGGGCAGGCAACAATATCATCCAAGCGCTGCTAAAATGTATGTGTTGGCAAATACAAGTGGTGGGGTGGGAACTACTTACAACGTTACTAGCGTTACAGATGTTGGTGTTGGGGTTCTGACAGTCACTATAGCAACCGACTTTTCTGCCGCCGATTACGTTATTGCTAATAATATTATTAACTCTGTGGGCGGTAGCGCGGCTAGTACGCTTGCTTTGAATGTTCGCAATCCACTTGCTGTCGGCAGCTTTACGGCTGACATTGTAAATCTATCGACTTTTGCGGGAACAGATCCAATCTTATGGAACTTTACTGCATTTGGCGATCAATAACTTTAGGAGATTTTAAATTGAGAATATTATACACAGGGCTTGACGGTGGCGTGCTGGTGGTTGGCGCAGCAGCAAAGAGTGACTTAGAAAAAGTCCTTGGGCTCCTAACAGATGAGGGATACAAAGCGCATGTATGGGAACGCTCCATACCTGCTGATGCTGTTGGTGCAGTAGAGATTGATGATGCGCAGGTGCTTCCTGACCGTGAGTTTCGTAACGCATGGAAACAAAGCGGCAAAGCTATTGGCCATGACCTAATTAAAGCCAAGGCCATACAGCTTGAAAGAATCAGAGAGGCTCGCTCACCTAAACTTGCTGAATTAGACAGGGAGTATATGATTGCTGACGAAAAAGGAAACGCTGTTGAAAAGGCTGATGTTGGGGTACGCAAACAATTACTGCGTGACATAACAGGCCCGCTGAAAGCATTAGAGCCTACTGATATCCAGCAAATTAAAGATGCTTTCCCTTCCTCATTAAAGGATTAATATATGGCTAACAGTGCATTTGATTCACCCCTTGGAGTGAACGCATCTTCCGCATCTCAATCAGAACAGGAGGCTGCAACCTCCACTACAACCTTCACATCTCCTGGCACACAACAGTTTCACCCAAGTGCATCCAAGTTGTGGCTAAGAGCAGACTTCGGCGCAACCGTGTCCGACTCATACAATGTCACAAGCATTAGTGATGACGGGACAGGGAAAGCTACAGTAACCATTGCTACAGACTTTGGCGGTGCAACATATTGTGTTGCCGCCACAGTGAATACAGCAGAAGGCTCCGGGAGGTGGGCAACAATAGATAACACATCCCCTCCTGCTGCCGGGACATTTGAAATCAACGTGTACAGCGCTGCCGGAACATTAGCAGACGGCTCATTCATGTATGCAGTTGCATTTGGAGCACAATAATCTATGGGTAACTCAGCATTTGGAGTGAGAGACACATCCGCGTCTGAATCAGAGCAGCAGGCTGGAACCTCGACTGAAACTTATGTGTCGCCAGGCCAGCAGGAGTCACACTCTAGTGCATGTAAGTTTTGGATACGAGCCACAACCACAGGTGGAATAACAGACAGTTACAACATAACTTCCGTGGTCGACAGCGGGGCTGGAAAGTTAGCCGTAACCATAGCTACTGATTTTTCCAGTGCGACATACTGCATAGTTGCTGGGATTGTTGGTGATGAGGGTTTTGGCAAGTGGGCGGCCATTGATGCCACGAGCACCCCCACCTCTGGAACCTTTGAGATGAACGTGTATAGTGATGCTTCAACTGTTGTCGATGCAAACTTTAACATGGCGTATGGGTTTGGAGAACAATAAATTATTAAATGGAGAAAGTAATGAAAGGTATACCAATGAAAAATGATAAGTCCAAAATGAAGCCTGGCAAGAAAAAGAAAGGCTATTAAAGATTTTCGTAACAGGGACGTATGAATGATTAACCCTCATCAGTTTATTAACTTGATATTGGAGCCCTCCCTGCGTGCTATAGGGATGCACTCTGTTGACGCCATGCACCTAATGACATGCACATTTTTGGTTGAATCAAAATTAACGCATTTCAAACAGTTGCCATCGGGGCCAGCTCTAGGCTTTGGGCAAATGGAATGGCTAACATATCTTGATTGTTGTCGCTATCTTGAGGGGCGAGACGACATCAAAGCAAAGGTTCTCGCATATTGCGAAAGGGGCAGGCTCCCCATAAACCCTAGCATATTGATGGGTGACTTGACGCTGCAAGTGCTTATGGCTAGAGTTAAATACTGGATGATTCCAGAATCCATACCGAGCTATAAAGACCCAGAAGCTCAATCTAGATATTACGAGGTGCATTATAACACTAACAGCTCCAACGATAAGACCTCGGAGTTTATAAAGTATTCAAAAGATATTTCGGAGTGGATAAGTCATGAAAGTTGAAGGATTCATTGAGACAACATTAAGTATTGTAATAGTGCTCGCTTGCTTTGCGGCGGGTTTTATTTTCGCTTACAAGACAAAGGTAATTGACTCACCAGCAGAACAGATGGTTGAGGGGGTGCTTGAAAGCCAAGGAATTGACGTAGACTTTAGTGCAGACAAAAAAGCCGCACAAATTAGCAATGACATGAATTAATTTTTTTAAAAGGGGCGAGATATGGGCGTAAAGAGTGTGCAATTAAGCACTACTGGATTAATTCCAAACACTTCAGGGTTAGGTAATGCTTTATCACAGCAATTACCTGTTCCGATTTTTGTTGAAACAAACGATTTACTAGCGACTGTTTTGGTTACCGGTTACTTGAACAAGTCACGCGCAGACTTTCAGTTTGTATACAGCAATCAGCAAATGGCTTTAGTTTATACAACAGACCAAGGCCCGGTTTGGCTAGCCGTTGTTATATCCGGCACGAATTACAGCTTGCAGGGTACAGTTGATGTTTCTACTGTATATAGAGCATCTGTTGGCTCGGCAGCCTTACCTAGCTATACATTTGTTGGAGACTTAGATACAGGAATGTATCATGTTGCTGCAAATACATTAGGCTTTTCTGTTAACGGCGCGAAAGTTGCTGAAATTGCAGCGGCAGGATTGACTGTAACTGGATTGCTTTCTGCGACTAATATTGTTTTAGCAAAAGGAACCGGTACAGAAGCTGCAAATGTTGTAACCGTGAGCGCTAACGCTGGAGTTATCACAACATCAGCATTAACGACTGCTGGCGCTGCAACTTATACCATCACTTTAACTAATACATTTATCGCTACAAGCTCAGTTGTGCAGGTAACGTTGATGGGCGGAACAAATACTACTCCAGGTGTTAGCGTATCTGCTACTGCGGCGGCTGGATCATCGGTTATTACAATAACCAATAATGATGCTGCGGCAGCGGCATTAAACGGCACATTAATACTTGGGTTTTCTGTGTTTTAAGGTGTCTTGAGCTTATGGCTTCTTGATTTCAAATCTGGGGGCTATAAGTTATACTTAAGTACAAAGCTTTCGAGGAAACAGAAGTATGACAGTGAAGTATTTAGAAGAGAAAATGGCACAGATTACTGCCCAAATAGAGCAGAGCGTAGCTAATCATCATGTATTACTAGGCAGCAGGATGGCTTTTGAGTCTATGCTTGCTGAAGTAAAGGCAGCAGAGGCAGCCCCATCAGAGGCGGTCCCGTCAGAAGCGATGGCAGAACTCGCCAACGCAGAGCATTAGAGTCAATTTTAGGAGAAAATCATGAGCGGAATTTCAACAAAACACACAGGCGGCGACAGTGCTGTTAAGCCTTCAGTTGGCAAAAAAGGTCACCCAATGCAAACTCCTGGAGCTGCAGGAAACAACGGTGGAAAAATGAGCTGGAGCGGTTCTAAGAAGTAATTCAAGGGCGGCTTAATTGTCGCCTGAGTTTTGCGTATAGTCGTAGGGTGACGGCCTGCAATCCTTTGCATGGCCTTCAACTTCCTATGTCTGGTGACGGCCGTCATTATTACTTTACATGAATTTATCAGGTTAGCCCTGACGTTTTGTCGTGTAATAGTGTGCGACTTTACCCATTCTTTGTTTATTGTAGAGTTAAAGATTTAGGCTTGACGCTGTTAGCTGTGTCGCCTGTTAACTCCACCCCTTCGCTCGTGTAATGACTAAGGATATAGCGCTCTGTCGTGTGCCAATGCAGGGACACGCTATTAGTGGGTTCTGGGGTATTTGGTGGCGCGGGCGGCACTACATCCGGTTCCCGGGGTGTTTCTGGCTCTTGATTTGGAGTGGATGTGCATCCTTTGGAGAAAGCACCCTGGAAAAAGCCAAGTGATGAAGCTAAGATAACTCCACCGACAGCGAACAGAGGTGGCACCCAAATGCCGCCGATGATAAAGCCTGTGCCAGTTAGCACGGCTAGTAAGAAAGCTATTCTTGCATATGTTCGCTTAGTCATATGACACCCCCGTACATATAAGTGTAGCAGGAGATGTATTGTTTACATAAACCACAAAAAGAAATAGATAGTCCACGAGATTATGAACGAGTATACAAACCACTTAAGAATCGCATCTAACATGTTAATCATCTTTCAGGCGGCTTGGTCGGGGGCTTAGCGTTAGACCTGCTGCCACTAGCATGCGTCATTGTGGTGGGGTCGTTTTTGCGGCCACCAGAGGCCCTGGGTAATACCTCTACCTTCCTTCTCATAATAATTTTCCCTGTAGATATAAATAAATCCTTTCTTGGCAATCATAACAATAGTATTCGCTGTTATCACAGGGCTTTTTAGCTTTGCATTTCATTTGTTACGCTTCGCTCCATATAGCTTCTCTAGCCACTCACTGCACACTTTGCAGAGCCTTACTTGGCTGTCTTTTTCAATTTGCTTGCCGCATCTATGACATGAATATCCTCTGTGCTTTAACTCTTCAGTCATTTCTTTTATTCCATGCGTGAGCGGTAATCATCTATCCCCCTTAGGTCGCGCCACAGCTCTTACTGCCGCCATGAATCCCTGTTGTATGTGAGTCTTAGCTATAGACATCCAACGCTTGTCGCATTCAACTTCAGTGGGGTGCAATCCAGCAAAACCTTTAAGCAGGTTGTCTATGTAAGATACAATCTCTATTTCTCTTTCTTTAAATAGATTGATGATTCTAATCTGTTCGGGTGTTTGCTCTATGTACCCCAATATTTTTGCTTTATCACAATCAAATTTCACTTCTTCAGTCATTCTTTTACTTCCCGATTTTCGCCGATCACTTAAAACTAAATAGCCGTACATAAGAGCCATAGTCAGAGCTATACTAACGCCAGATAAGACGCATACACCCAAGATAAGCCCTATTCCGTACTCGCCTACAATGAGGCTAATGCTAACCGGTAGTAGCATTATAGCGGCGATACTTAAGCTGTAACTAATCCATATTAAAAAGATTTTCAATTTTGCCCCATTAAAACAACTTAAAAATAAGCCATGACCATAACGTGCCCCAGCCTTCGCCTTAACTAATAATTCAGTACTCATTCTATCTCCATGGTGATGGCCTCACGCTCTTCACCAGCCAAATTATAATTCCTGCGCCGACTGCTATACCGAGTAATAACGTTAAAATGAATGTCATGCTCGTTTATTCCACGATTTTTCGGCACTTGCTAGTCTTTCAAAGTAAGATGTAGAGCAAATGCACAGCCAGTTAGTGCAAGCCACCCTAAAGCCTTTCTGCTCACTTTGTTTTGACTTAGCTCTATATCCGCAGTGACCGCACGGCTTTAACTCTTCAGTCATTCTATCTCCGTCAAAGTGGCAATCCGGCATTTACCATAAGTATCCGGGCGCTCTGCTGACATTACATCTAGCACCGTTTGCAGTTTTTCTCTGTTTTCAGG